>OIEN01000974.1_pt1 | contig 14531 bp, 13 predicted proteins | sample 1581741 | NCBI WGS metagenome assembly OIEN01 (sample SAMN01760944, study PRJEB22395) | human gut metagenome | reverse complement strand
TCTTCCGGCTTATCCTGCTGCATGATCAGCCACATGCACTCAACGTAATCCTTGGCATAGCCCCAGTCGCGCAGGGAGTCCATGTTGCCCAGCTCCAGATGATCCTGCAGACCCTCGGCGATACGACCAGCAGCCAGCGTGATCTTACGGGTGACGAAGTTCTCGCCACGGCGCTCGGACTCATGGTTGAACAGAATGCCGTTGACGGCGAACATACCGTAAGCATCGCGGTACTCCTTGACCATCCAGAAGCCGTACTGCTTGGCCACAGCATACGGAGAATAGGGATGGAACGGGGTGGTCTCGCGCTGGGGAACTTCCTCGACCTTGCCGTACAGTTCAGAGGTAGAAGCCTGATACACCTTGCAGGTCTTGGTCAGGCCGCAGACACGAACGGCTTCCAGCACACGCAGAACGCCCAGAGCGTCCACATCGCCGGAATACTCAGGAGCATCAAAAGAAACCTGAACATGGCTCTGTGCAGCCAGATTGTAGATCTCATCGGGCTTGATCTCGCCCACCAGACGGATCAGACCGGAGGAATCGGACAGGTCGCCATCGTGCAGGGCGATAGCGTTCTTCTCGATCAGGTGGTCGATACGAGCGGTGTTGGAAATGGAAGCGCGGCGGACGATGCCGTGAACCTCGTAGCCCTTCTCCAGTAAAAACTCTGCGAGGTAAGATCCATCCTGACCGGTGATACCGGTAATCAGTGCAACTTTAGACATATATTGACCTCAACTTTCCTATTGTCTTTGCAGTCTTCTGCATGGTTTTCTTGTAATACCGTATATTATTTTAACGAATATAGTCTCAAAACTGAATTCACTATCTTGCCTTTCAGAGCAAATCACTTACACAATATTGCCTTCTTTTGAAGAAAGCCGTTACATTCACACGACCGCATAAGAGTCAATACAGCGTTTACCACTTTTCACGGAACTCTGATGGTGTAATCCCCTCGACCTGCTTAAAGATACGGCTGAAATAATGCGGTGCCCCAAGGCCGCATTGGTAGCCAATATCCTCCAGCTTCTTGTCTGTAAAGCGAAGCATCTGCTTGGCTTTTGTAATGCGGAGATTCAGGACATATGTATTGATACTCACGCCGTACTGTTCCTTAAACACACGGGTCAGATAGAACTTACTGATAAAGAACTGGTCTGCCAATGCATCCAGCGAAACTTTTTCAGTGTAATGCTTATCCAGATAATTTCGGATTGGATCAAGATTCTGCTTTTTCAATGTAGTATCCAAACACTCTGTTGGATGCCATGACTCTTTCATAAGGAGAACCAAAAGTTCATTCAGGCTGCCATTGATTCGCATATCCCGGATGTAGTCATCCGACGAGGCAAGAGTGAAAAGAGACCTATGCAGCTCTGTAAACGCAGTAATATTCTCCGGACGGAATACTGGGCGCCCTCCGCGTTCTTGGTATTTCTGATAGATGTCCTGCATCGTTACACCGGAAAAGTGAATCCATGACAAAGACCACAGATCTTTATCGGTACTATGGGAGTACGGTTGCTGACAGTCAATAAAAACACAGTCTCCCCTGCCTAGCTTATATTTCCTTTTCTGATACTCCAGCTCACCAGAGCCGGAATTGACACAGAAAAACAAATACGAGGACAAATGAGTGCGGGAAGACGTATGCGGTTGCTCTGCCTGTAAGCTACCGATTTCCTGAAGATAGAGAAGTGCAGATCTAGCAAAAGCAGTCGGCGTATAGAGGATACGTTTGGAAGAGACAATTGGAGAGGTGCCCTGTGAATCATGCAAAAATAAGTCATTCATTGCCGGAAACCTCACCAGTCATTTTTCTATATTAGAAAACTCCTTTTCTGCACAAGCCAAGACAGCTTCAATAACCTAATCCATGTCGTAGTACCATATTCCATAACTAATAGTGCATGTCTCATTTCTTCTTCTCCCTTATTACCTCAGCTTGTTTACTGATCTCAGTAAATCTATAATCTTCTTATAGTTCAGCAAAAGCGCCACCAAGCAAAATGCTCCATATGTTACTATTAATGCAACTACAGACGTAGCACCAATTTTATAAAGTGATTTCTTTAATACATAGCATATAATTGCAAGTCCTCCTAGTTCAGCCGAAAAGAGCAACAGCTCTTTCAAATCAAAAAGCTGCGAAAAAGTCCCCTGTAAACTTGCTGCACTAAAATCAAGAATCACAATAGTATACACAATTGTTACTATTAAAGTAATAATGGCAGGTCCTATTATTCCAAACATCTTGAATGCGCATATGTTTAGAACAAAATTCACTCCAAGCGTTACTGTGGATAATAGCATTAAAAAAGACGTTTTTCCTTTTGCAACAATAACCTGTGTTGTACCCATTAACCGGATTAAATCCACAAAAAGGTAAAGTACAAACACTGAAAGACCGCTCAAATATTTTTCATCATAGAGAAAGAGCATTAGCTCTCGTGCATTTACTATTGCGCCCACAACGAAAATCCATGCGGAAAAATAGCAAACTCGAATAAAGATTTTTAGCGTATCCAGTACTTTGCTGTTGTCCTCAGCTTTGACTTGCCTCGTAAAAATTGGGGCCAAAACTGTAATAAACGAAGCCGTTATCATGTCAAACGGCAGTAACCTCGCCGCGTTTGAATAAATTCCAAGTGTTTCCGTATCTGTAAAAAAAGCAATAACGTATTTATCAATATCACGATTCAAGGAATTAACCAGAACAAAAACGGCCATTGGGATGCAGAATTTCAAAATCTCTGGAGCTAATTTTGCTGAGAACTTCTTTAAATCAACACCATAGCCTCTATCAGATAACTGTTTCTTAAAAATAATAACTTGTAGAATATCAAGAACAAGTAAAACAGCAAAAATTGTTCTTACTTCCTTTGTTATAAAGCATGCAACTGCAACAACTGCAAGTCTTGCATAGGAAACCCAGAGATTTCTAAATGCAATCAACTTTGCCTGACCAACTGATACAAAAAGGACTTGAAGCATCGGAATTATATTTTCAAAAACTGGCATCCACGCCACAAACATTATAACCTTTTTTAAATCATCATTCTTGAAATACTGAACAATTGGAGCTTGCACTACCATTATTACAATTGCCGCTAGAATTCCAATAATGTATTGCATTCCAAATATTGTCGCCACATACTTTGTCTTTGTTTCTTCGTCCGGGGCCGTATTATAAAAGTAGTTTGTAGCGTCAGTCAGTCCAAGGATTGTAATCGCCGTAACTGTTGTTATTATCAAATTGGCCTGTGAGTATGTTCCATACTCCTGGAGCGTAAACTGCGTAGATAGCAATTTAGCGATGACAATTCCAGAAAGTGCTGTCACAAATCTGGCAAATGTCAGAAAGACAGAGTCAATTGCTGCTCCCCTTAGTCTAGTTTTTCCTTTCACTCTATATTTCCTTTCTATCTTGACTATCCACACTATAATAAAAGAAATCAGTCTAGTTTTTTTACCAGTCGTGCAGGATTTCCTGCCACAATTGTATTCGCCTCAACATCATGAGTTACTACCGAATTACATGCCACAACCGCTCCAGCTCCAATTGTTACTCCTTTCAAGATTGTCGATTTTTCTCCAATCCAAACATTATCGCCAATCTTGATAGGACTATGAGCACTATATCTCCACTTCCACAGTTCCGACGTAAAGCCTGACTCGCACATTTTCTCGCGCGTTTTTGCATCTGTAGGGTGATTATTATTATCATAGATTGTAACTCTATTAGAAATCATACAATGACTTCCTATCTCAATCTGTTCAAGCGAACCCACAATACTATCATAACGAATTGTTGTAAAATCCCCTACGACAATCTTTCCATTATCTTGCGTGACGAGAACTGCATCAATATCACACATTTTACAGATTCTAATGTTACCCTTATTACCGGATGGGTTCAAACAGTTGGCGCCTTTCCCAATATGGGTACCCCCCCCATTTCGGAATTTTTCATAAATTGATGCTTCTTCCAATAAAGCTTTGGATAATCTAATACTTTTCTTATCAGTGCCACCATATCAATATTCCTCATTCAAACATCAAATCCGTAGTTGCCACCATCTAAATCTTTTTTCATCTGTTCTACTTCCGCAATTGATTTTTCAGTCGCATACGTTGTATAGACTGGTGCTCCACATTCTATAAAATTACGATTTCTTTCAATATATGCATCACAGCTATTAATCACTCTGCCCGGGTTTCCAACAACGACTGAATTATCTGGAATGTCCTTTGTAACAACAGTTCCTGCACCAACTATCGCATTGTTACCAATCTTCGTATTAGGCAGAATTATTACATCCGCACCTATAAATATTATTTCCGATAACAACTTTTCCGACCTTGCTATATCCAAGAAACATTTTTGTTGAAGCATCATGCAACAAAATCCGACAGTCAGATAGAGTAACATTATTTCCAATTTCTAAAAGAAAACCATGTGCTAAATCTATTTTTCTAGTGCCTATATAAACATTTTCTCCCAATTTTACACCAGCAGCGAGAAGACGCTTCTGAGATTACGGTTCTCGTCCCATCATGTTCAAAAGAAAACTTCTAACGCTCATAATCATTCGTCCTCCATCTTTAAATTCGAATTAAAATCCAAATTTGCCACAATTAAGCATAGTGCAAGATGAAATGCGAAATCTGCATATTGCAGCTCACTCAGAAAAAAGTAAAGGATAGCTACTGCGCCTGCTAATGAATAATTTAACATCGTCTTATTTTTGTGCTTGTCAATCCACGCAGTACCTAAAATACCAACAATCCATATCGTACCAAATACGCCTAATTGAAATAGCATATCAATATAGGTATTATGTGGAGCTCCGCCATTAAGCACAACATTTAACAAACTTTTTCCAAACACTAAAACTACCGGACGCTCCCAAATATACTTTAAGAATTCTGTCCACTTGCTGCCTCGTCCTGTCGTAAGTTCATTTAAATTTGCATGGTTTGCAGTTAGACGCTGAATTGCCACAGAAAATGCCGCAATTTTCCCGTTCAATATCATCCACACAGCGAAAACCACCAAGATCATTGAAGCACACGCTATGATGTAGTGCCGGTTTTTCAGGCTGATACATATAAACAAAATTGCAGGGATTACCAACATAAAAAGCGCCGATTTGCTACCCGTTTTTGCCGCAAAAAAAACAAATGGTGCCGTCATAATAACACTTTGGATTGATGTTAACTTCTTCTTTCTATAAAGGCAAAGAATTAGGATCATTGCAATTATGACATTAACACTGTAATAATTAGGATCACCATATAATCCCGCAAATCGCGTGATATTATCTCCAACCTCAGCCCCGACAAGTCTCTCGGTCTTTGAGCTCACATATGTCGTAATCTTAAATAAAGGTGAATCAATGTACATCAGCAATGATGACACGAACATTCCAGATATATAACATAGAAACATTGATGCATAACTACCATACAATTTCCGCTTTCTAATGGCAACAACCATGAAAAGACCGAACGTAAGTTTAAGAGTTGCACTAATACTTAATCCGCCATTAAATATCTGACATATAATTAGATAAAAGGAAAAAAGTATGATACAAACGTCTGTTTTAGTTGCTTGCATGCCCGATTTCCAAAATGCACAAACCACCCATATCAATTGAGCAAAGGTAAATAGTGATGCTTGACCAGGTGCAAGTTTAAATATCGTTGCCATCGGAAGGATGAAAAGCATAACGCTAAAGCTAAAATCCAGTGGAAATTGTACGCACACGAAAGAGCACAACAAAAAAGCAGTAACAGTAAATAATGCACTGTTTGTTCCCAGAAAAATCAACATTCCTATTATCGCACAAGTAAATATCAGTAACTGATTTTCCTTTTGTTCTTTATTTGTCGTATTATTGAGTAGCTCTATTGTCATATTATCATTTCCCACTTCTTCATCGTTGCCTCTGTCGAGAATTTTTCCAAGGTGTATTTCGTGTTCTCACTAAATTGTTTTCGTTTGCTGTCATTATCGATCATACTCTGAATTGTGCTAATCATTGACTCCTTATCCTCCGGCATTACAAATCCATCAATACCATCAAATATGATGTCAGATGGTCCTGTTTGACAGTCAAATGCTATGCAAGGCAGTTTTCGAGCCATCGCCTCAATAAGAACCATTGGGAATCCTTCATATCTTGATGTCATTACAAGAAACGAATAGTCAGCATACAAATCATACATATTAGTTACATTGCCCCTAAAGAAAAGTCGTGGAACATCTATTTCATCTTTCTTTCTTAAAAGGGCTTCTTCTAACTCGCCCGTTCCATAAATATCCCACGACCATGAAGGATTGCTATCAAGAACCTTTTTGGCAATTTCTATCATTAATTCATAGTTTTTGGCATAGGTCAACCTACCCACACTAACGATTCTGTGCGAGGCAATATCGTACTGTATATCTTTCGATCCATGAACCAATTCATCATCTATTATGTTGGGAATTGCTAGTATTTTAGCTTTCACCTTCGTTCCTTTTTTATAATTATCAATATCCTTTTCTGTCAGTGTTACAAGATAATTCGAAAATTTGGCAGCAAAATTTCTCGACTCTCGTTCAAACTTAGCATCATAGACACATGTATAATTAGAATGATCACAACATATCACTTTTGCGCCCGCTATGCGTGCTGCAATGATTCCTCCAACGAAATTTAGTGTACCGCACACAATAACTGTTTCAATGTCATTTTGTTTTAGATATCTTGCCATATATGGAATCATTTTAAAGATACCGTATGTCATTCTTGTTGGTTTATTAAATACAGAGTCTATAGAAATTCTTTTATCAACCGCATATCCAATGTTTTCGACATCCTGATCATAGCAAAGAATCTTCACACTATATTTATTACATAGATGATTTGCTAAAATCGATACTGCCCTGCCGGTTCCTCCGACTCCGTTCAAGCTTCCTAACATTATACAGACTTTTTTCATCTTATCCTCCCACAAGAAACCGACAGGGATTAATTTACAGTCTCCAGTAACGCATGCCGGATTTATTCAGATCCTGCACTGTGTAAAGTCCCTTAACATCCAGCAATACTTTTTCATCGTCAGGGCTTTCCTTATACAGCTTCTTAATATCATCGAGGCTAAGGGTCTTAAACTCCTTATGAGCAACAGCCACAATCACGCAATCAGCATCCTTTGCATCTTCCATACCATGGAGCTGTACACCGTATTCCCGCATAGCATCGCGCTCACTAGCCCACGGATCAACTACAACTGGATTGATGTCGTAGGTCTTCAGCTGCTTGATGATGTCATTCACCTTGCTGTTGCGCGTATCAGGGCAGTTTTCCTTAAAGGTCAGACCCAAAATTACGACCTTGGATTTTTTCGGAGCCTGACCTGCCTCAATCATCTGCTTAATAGCAGCATCCGCTACATATGCACCCATGCTATCGTTTACAATTCGACCATTCAGGATAATCTGGCTGTGATAGCCCAACTTCTCAGCCTCATAAGTAAAGTAGTACGGATCCACGCCGATGCAGTGACCGCCCACCAGACCAGGACGGAATCCCAGTGCATTCCACTTGGTATTCATACCATCAACAACTTCGTTGGTGTCAATTCCCATTCGATCAAACACCATTGCAAGCTCATTCATAAATGCAATGTTAATATCGCGCTGGCTGTTCTCCACGACCTTGACTGCCTCAGCCGTTTTAATATTCGAAACAGGATAGGTACCGACCTCAATCACCAGATCATAGACTTTCTTGATTTCTTCACAGGATTCAGCATCCATACCGGAGACAATCTTGCGGATATTTTCCAAACGATGTACCTTATCGCCCGGATTGATACGTTCCGGAGAATAGCCCACCTTAAAGTCCTCCCCGCACTTCAAGCCTGATTCCTTCTCCAGGATCGGAATGCAAACATCTTCCGTGCAACCAGGATAAACAGTGGACTCGTAAACAACAATAGCTCCCTTAGTCAGGTTACGCCCCACAATCTCAGATGCACCAATAACCGGAGTCAGATCAGGCGTATGGTAAGTGTTCACAGGCGTGGGAACAGCCACGATGATAAACTTTGCCTCCTGAAGTCTCTTTTCGTCGTCTGTAAAGTCGACAGAGGTTGCTTTAATGGCTTCATTTCCAACCTCTTTGGTCGGGTCAATCCCCTGTTTGTACAGATTAATTTTCTCGCTATTCAGATCAAATCCGATAACATTTACTTTCTTTGCGAAAGCAACAGCAATCGGCATGCCGACATAGCCCAAACCAACCAATGCAAGCTTTTCCTGTTTGGAAACAATTTTTTCATACAGAGACATTTTTCTTTCCTCCATTTTATTGTTCAATACTTCTTTTAGAAATTTCTTTATATGAGAAATACTGCATACCTTTTTCCTTCGCAACAGATAACATTCTCCGGTATTGCTCTGGATTACCAAAAAGGAATTCTATCGCCCCCTTTAATGATTCTTTGGTCACATCCTTTAAGAATAACGCATTTCCACCTATATCCACATGGTGAAATCCCTCTATATCCCTAAAGATGCAGGGAACCCCTAATGCTACTGCCTGCTCCCACATGACAGAATGTAATCCCGGAAACACAACCAAATCGCTTGCATTCATTAACTTATATGTTTCTTCAACATTTTTCCAGCCAACAAAATCAATCTTGTTTGATTGACACAACAGATCGAACTTCTCCTTAAGGCTGTCATCGATGCTGCCAAAGACCACTAGTTTAATACTGTCGTTCTTACACCCTATAATGGCTTCCATTAGATCAAGTGTTTCTGGGCGAAATGCATTAATCTTTCCACCAGTTACCACAAGAAAATCTTCTGCGTTTATACTATACTTCTTCCGAGTTGCCTCTCTCTCTCCCGGGGTCTGTGCTATGCCAACCAACTCATCATCGGCTCCCATAACTAGAAGTTCACATTTTTCGGGAGGAATTTTATATAATTCCTTTAGAAAATCCACTCTCGCTGGAAGAACGCCATAAAATCTTGTAACATAGGGTTCAATCTGTCTAACGCAGAAGCGCCATAATCCCTTATGCAATATATTCTTTGAGAGCCAGCCATGCGCCCCATTTGAATAATCAACATGGTTATCAACATAAGTCCTTACACTGTTGTGCTTTTTCACATATTTTGCCAAATTACAAATATCAATGAACTGACAATCGTGAATGAACAGAATATCTGGTTCCTCTTTTTCAACATTCTCATATAAACTGGGATATCTTTTAAGTCTATTATTTATATCACCGTTCAATATTGGAATGCGGATTATCTTTACACCATCAGCATTCACATAATTCGACTTTTCAGTCTTTTGGAGCTTTCCATTTTTATCCCATATCCACTGTGACGCAATCACTGTAACTTTATAACCAAGTTTTCTATGATACTTTGAGATAACATTTTCCTGATAACTTAGTCCATCTGTCATCGGGCCACAAAGACATATATGTACTATCTTCATATTACTCCTTTGGTTGAAACATTTCCTTATATTCAACAACATTATCTCTGACACACTGAGAGCGCATCAAATCCTCCAATTTATCCCACAATTGATACTTTTCAATCTCCCAGCTATGCCCCCAAATCATTATCGAGGCATATTCGTTATTTTGTTCATTTTCGATCAATTTTGAAATCACATCAAAGTATTCATCCTTACAATGAAGCAGTACATACATTGCTTGTTTAATGCATCTGTTTCTAATAGCGTTTACAAATAAAGACTTGTTTCCTCTTGGGTAAAAGTGAATCGCAGGTTTTAGAATGCCCCCACTGTATGTAAAATTCATTGTATCGGCAGATCGCACCGTTTTGTAATGCCTATATACGATATCTAATATCGCAGAATCGTATTTGCCACCTGGCAAGCAAAAATCTAAAACCTCATGCCCCAATACATTCTCGATGTACATTTTGTTGTGAAGGACCTCTGGATCTACCTCTTCAATCGGTATATCTGTAAGATATGTATGGTTTTCAGTGTGTCCCCCAAATCCAACATATTTTGATTCTGCTTCTCGCATCATTTGAGGCGTCAGCACATCTCTTCCTTCTCGATTCCTTGTTGGAACAAAAAACATTCCCGGTATCTCATACTTCTCATGTAGTTCAAAAAGCTTACGGTCTTCTAATGCCCCATCATCCCAGCTAAACGCAATTTTCATAGAACACCTCTATACAAACCTATATATTCTTTAATTGCACGTTTCTTATCAAGGTCATAGCCGGCAGGAATCACCACTTTTAATCTTTCGCTTTCTCTTACAGCATGTGCAACCGCCTCAACATCGCCTCGCCTAACAGAAATCCCACCAAACATCTCTGCGCTTTCTGTACTTCCACCTACAGCATACGTTATCACTGGTGCACCACAAGATGCTGCTTCTAGATTTACTGTTGGGTATGTATCACAATAAGTCAGATTCAAATAAATATCCGCAGTGTTATAAAGCTCAACCATTTCGTTAACATCCTGCGTTCTCCGGATATGTAAAATAGACTCTGGCAATTCTTTTTCTTGGCTGTTTGTCATTCCGCCTACAAGTATTATTTTATAATTTTCACCTAACAAATCTGCTAGTCGTTCGAAATCACTTAGCCCTTTCAAGTCATTCCAAACCGTTGCAACGGACAACAGTATTTTTTTTCTTTGAAGCCTTAAATCCGACCTAAGATGTGTACTAACTTTATGAAATTTTCCTGTATCGATTCCGTTATTTATCACTTTGACTGGATATTCATTTAAAAAAGAATCCTCTACAAGTTCTGCCAGCCATTTCGATGGCGTGACAATTGTGAGGTTAGTAACACCACAAAAGATATTCCTTTTCCTCTCCCAATTTCTCTTCGACCTATCAACATATGATTTAGGATAAACTTTCATTTGTGGGCAATTCTCACATCCATTTTTCCACTTCGAGCATCCAACTGCATCGCAATACGCTGAATGTCCTGTAAAAGGCCAAACATCATGAAGGGTCCATACAACCGGCTTATTTAGTTGTTTCAAACATGAAAATAGTAGATCAATGTTAATGTAATATCCGTGAAGGTTGTGCAAATGAATGATGTCCGGATCGAACTGATATATCCAATGAATAAACTTCCTTGTTGCTCTCATGCTCCCAAATCCAGTTGCATCAAAAGCTCTGGTTATTAGGCCGTGGATTTTCAAATCAATATCATTTCCTATTCTAACAGCGTATTTACTATATTGCGCTGGTACGATATCTGCATTTCGACCAAATGCAATCTTCACCTCATTTCCATTCGATTCCAATGCAGCCGCAATATCTGTGCAAATTCGCCCCGTACTACCAGTTCCGCATTCCTCATTTATCATCAAGATTCTCATTGTTACCCCACTAAGTATTTGGCCACTTCATATGCCCATCTATACAGCCAATAGCCCTTGCTCATACCATATTTTTTATAGATGCCGTAGGTTATACCTACACGTCTCTTTACTTCACTCAAGCTCTTCTTAGTACTCTGGCCGCCGTCGCCAAATGCAAAGTTGCTGACAATCTTATCAATAGTTATAATCTTCTTTCCTGCCTGACGGACTGCCGTAATATAATCGAAATCGTCGTACATTGATTCCATCGCATATGGGAACTGAAGAAGAATCTCGCGTCTGCTGAACATGCCCGGATGACACCATCCACTAGTCGTCCACAGCTTTCCGATATGGGCGTGCTTAATCATGTCTCCCGTCTTCTTCTTGATTCGTATACTGCCCCAGGCAGCATCGTACTTCTCTTTTTTGTAGAGATCTACCATGGTCTCAACAGCATCCAACTCGTACCAGTCGTCAGCATTGATCTGCCCAACTAATTCACCGTGCGCCATTCGTGCGCCCTTGTTTAATCCATCGTACATTCCTTTATCCGGTTCACTAACAATAATAAGTTTTCTACCCGGAGCAACATCAAACGCTTTCTGGTATTTTCTCGCAACCTCAACGGTCTTATCTTTTGATGCACCATCGATGACAATATATTCAATATCATCATAGGCTTGATTCAACACAGATTCCATTGTTTTTGCTATCGTTGCCTCTGCATTAAAAGCAACCGTCAAGATAGTCACTAGCATTCTATCGTTCCTCTCCGCATATCAAAGATTACGGTCCAAACTCATCTCAAAGAGTCTGAGCCATTTATTCCTTATAAAGCTTACTAATCGTCCTCAGCAGTGTGAGTCACACTGCCGCTATGTCTTGTACCGCTGCAGTGGGGCTCCACTACGCTCTAAATTGCACCATTTTTGACGCTACGGTAGCTCCTCGGCTTATGCCGGATTACTCCACACGAATGAGCATCTCTGCGACCATGTGTTTATCATCATCTTGCTCACACCCGACTTGTTATCTTCAAGACCGGGATGAAATCGCAGATGATGTTATCATTGCTCCGTCCCGAAACCGCTATGTGAAAGTCACCGCAATCTCGGTACATCCCCTCACGGTGCCATCCAGCATAAACCCACGAGCTACCGTCGCATCCATAACGTCGGTGTTTAGTGGTTTTCTCCACTCATAACAGTGGTTTGACCCTCAGAAATTCCCTCGGTACTTTCCGGCATAAACAGGATTCCTTAACTATGAAACTATATAAGATAGCAGCTATTCAATTTCAAATTTACTTTTTCAACTCTCATCCATGCTTTTAATGGCAACCGGACGAGTTTGAATCAAACTGCTACGTCATCGTCATTTTTGGCTTTCTTTTCAGCCGCGACAGTGACTTCGTTTTCCGCCATAGTAGTCGCTTGACCTTCTGCAACGCCTTCCGTTGATTCCGGTAAGAACAAAATTTTGACAGTCGCGAACATGATCTTAAAGTCAACGATAATACTCGGATGGGCTATGTACATGAGATCCATCAAGAGCTTATCGTATGGCGTCGTGTTATACTTTCCGTAGACCTGTGCGTAACCAGTAAGACCGGCCTTTGCTTGTAATCGCAGATTAAACTCCGGCATTTCTTCGCAATACTGTGCTGCAATCTCCGGACGTTCGGGACGCGGGCCAACAATGCTGAGGTCACCTTTCAAAATATTGATGAGCTGTGGCAGTTCGTCAATGCGGCAAGCCCGGATAATTCTACCAACTGGCGTGATACGATCATCTTTATCACCCGTCGAGAGTCGCGCAACGCCATCTTTTTCTGCGTCTACACACATACTGCGAAATTTGAAAATGTTAAACTCACGCCCATTTTTTGTTAAGCGAACCTGCTTATAAAATACAGGGCCATGATCCGTTGCTTTAATTGCAATAGCCGTAACAAGAAGAATCGGGCTAAGCACAATAAGTCCCAATGCAGACACAATAATATCAATAATTCTCTTTGCAAGCAAATATTCAGGACTTGCCATATACCGACTAACTGTAAGCATCGGCAAATGAAACATGTGCATATGGCGTGCACCACTCATGATAACGTCACCGATACGCGGAATCACAAACATATTGATATTGTGTTCAATACAATACTTCAAGATAATGTTGCGATCATGGCTATGTATACCGCTTGCAAATACCGTTTCAATGCCGTCCAACACAGAAAGATCTTTCAGGCAATCTTCAGCACAGAGCGTCAGAACAACATCATATTTACCATCAAGGCCATATTTGCCAATCAGCTTTTCAAATCCACGCCGTACATCATAAATAATAGCTGTTTTTTTTGCGGGAAATGTTGCATAGTAACCATGATGTGCCAAACAAGCCCACAAAAATGCAAGTATGATTTGTCCGACAAGCGCTGCTATTCCAGGCAAGAGGTTTGTTAAACCTTTACTTAGCAGACAAATAACAACATATATAATGAGATCACTCACAGCAACTGCCAAAAACTGTGCGTAAACAATTTCAGAAATCCGCTGTATGGACATCATAAACGCGTCATAAATACGTCCAAAAATAACAAATAGAACTAAGAACAGCAACACAACAATTAAATTACCTTTCGCATAGAACGGTGAAGCGGTTCGATCAGAATAGTATAAATACCAGCAAAGCGCAAATGGAATTGTCATCAAGACCACATCTACAAGCTTAATCAGCCGCAAAAGCAAATCGTGTTTGAACTTGGGCATGAAAACTCTCCTTTATTCGTTCAATATTAAATCCCTCAATTATTCTAAATATCACTTTTTCACTTTTTCATAGAAAACATTCATCACAAGCGCCTGCAAAGCGTCTTCATCGGGATAGAATTCCATGTATTCCTGCCCTACCTTAGCTTCACCGCCTATGGTGCGGATCTCGGAAACATCGCTTTTACTGAGTAAGTCCGCGATTTTAGAAAGCTTTTCAGCTGTGCAGTCGGAAGTAAGATAATCGCTGACCTGCAGAATCGCATTCGTAGCGAACCACGCATCGCTGTCGGCTTTTTCGGTTAGCTTCTTTTGCAGTGCTATAAGGTACTGGCGCTGGCGCTCCATTCTGTGCAGATTAGAG
>OIEN01000972.1_pt1 | contig 14533 bp, 10 predicted proteins | sample 1581741 | NCBI WGS metagenome assembly OIEN01 (sample SAMN01760944, study PRJEB22395) | human gut metagenome | reverse complement strand
CGCGGCGGCGGCTTCACGGAGGGCGTACACCAACTCCGAAACCGAAACTTTACCGCCACTTTTCATCAACATCAGATTGCTTCGCCGTTTGAGAAAGACGCCTTGCACGACCGCCAATCGGAGTGCTTCGTCCTTTTCTTCGTCCGTATTCGCTTTGGCAAGTCGCTTGCCGATTTTTTTAAGATGGGGTTTTGCAATGCCGAAAATGCCTTTGTACAAATTGTTTTGCTCTTCGATTTTGGAGCGTTGTTCTTTCAGCCTGTTTTCGGCGGTCACAAGGTCGATTTCTTCCGCAAGCGCCAGGTTGATTTCGGCAAGGCGGTCGTTGATTTTGTTGACAACCGACAAGTCTTCCGTCCAGAACACTTCTCCGCCAGTAATGGCTTTGGCTTTGAGCGTGACGTCTTTCGTAAGTGCCGCTTCGCCGCTTTTTACGGCGGCAACTGCTTGTTCGCGCGTGATTTTCGGCGCGTTTTTCGATGACAATTCGACGTCGAGATTTTTATTTGCAATCATTGCCGATACGTCCGCCATATCGAAAAAGCGCGCGTATTCGGTGTTGGACGGTATGAGTCCGATTTTTATCAGACTTTCGCACACGATCACCACACTGAAAACCACCGTTTCGGGCATTTTGATAAACAGCGGATTGAACACCTCGCGCAGAATACAGCACGCAAGACAAAAGGCAAACAGCGCAAGCGGTATCCACGCTTTTTTGCGGCAATGGGATATGCGACATTTGATAAAAAGCAATATGCCGTTTGTGAGATACAGCCCCGCTATCCAGCCGAAAATTACATAGTATCCCCATTCCCACTTATATACTTTGTTGGCGTTTTGCAAGCCTTCCGCAAAAGAAAACACTTGCTCGTGCAAATCGTTGGTAAACACAAGCAAAATAAGCAAAACCGCAGGCACAAACAGTAAATTCCAAAGGGCGGACAGCGGTTTTTCGCTTTTTCTCGCCATTCTGAGAACGGTCAGAAGAAGCACCGCAGGCGCAAGACACTGCGGAATGTAGTAAGCATACCAGATATATCTTTCCGCCGTTGCGTCAAACAGAACGTTGTATTTAATGAGTTTTAATAGCATGACCGAACTCATCAGGATAATCGTCGCGGCAAGCCCGTATTTAATGCTTTTGTCCGAAACTCTGCTTACTACCGACACCGTCCAATAAGTAAGTATCCCGAAAAAGATACATTGAGCCGCAAGCACCATAAATTTGCTTATATGCTGACTATGCACGAAATCGTCTGTCTGCTGCAACACGCACGCTACGACAAACAACACCCCCGCAACCGCTATGGGCAAAATATTATTCTTTTTCGATTCGGTTATGCCCATAGGTTACGCTCCTTTTGATTTTCGGGAAAAAACTTTTTGTTATATTATAACATTACACGGCTCGCAAAAATAGATTTTTGCATTGCTGTCGCATTTTGTTATTTGCTAAACGCAAATAATAGCCGTTCGTTGAAAGACGGCGCTCGAAAACCCTTGCAAGCAAGTTTTCTCGCTTGTATTATAGCATATTTTACGCTTTTTTTCAAGTGCATTCGCTCCTGTGGGAAGTTTTCGCCTCCAAAAAGAATTACCATCGACACGGAATAAAAAAAGAGAGTTTTTCGTTGTTCTATCATCGCGGATATGGTATAAAATGAAAAGTCGGATTTATCTTTACGAATCTCCGACTTTACGCAATCATCTGAAGGCTGTTTTCTGTTTTATTTTGTGTTTTTTGTTGTGTTTTTGATAAATCCCTTTCCCCGTTGATTGCATATTCTCCTATACTCTTAACGCAGTCGGGTAACAAAACCCAAAAACTATACTCGGAAAATGAAAGCACGAACGGAAGGCGAAGCCGCCGCTGACCCGCTTGGCGGTCTTTCGCCCTTTTTCCGTCGTGCGAGTCATTCATTTTTAGACCTTGTATTTACGTTTGCTTGAGTTTCAGTTGGCCTTGCGCATTTGTGCTATCACTTCGGGAGAGACCGGACCTATCAGACAACCCTCGTCCCGGCAATTGAAGTCGTCAAAGAGCAGAAGTTTTTTGTTTTCCATACCTATTGGACAAATTACATCTTCGTCCATAATGTCCGAGATGAAATATTGCGGCAGACTCTTGGAGTAAACTATTTTCTCTCCGGATTTTTCTATGTACTTCATTATGTAGCGCATCGCCTTTCCGAGTCCTGTCGGCTCTTCTATCCTTTCAAAGTCGTTTCGCCCGAACTTTTCCTTGAAATACATATTCTGAACGGTTATTTGCCGCTTATGTTCGCTGAAGCTGTAAGTATTATCTTCAAACATAAATCCCGGCATAGTGCCGTCAGGAATGTATAATAAGCCGTGAAAGTGCAATCTGTTTTTTTGGGGGGAACGCTCCCATGCGCCCATATACTTCCAACCCTTGCGGGAACAGAAATTCGATAGTGGCTTTTTGAGGCATCTTCTGAACGATTCTTCGGTGTGCTTTGCCGAATCGTAGGTAAACGTCTTTGAAACGAGCGGAATAAATGTATATAACTTCAGATAACATTCCTTCAAAAAACCTATTTTAACATCCTCTATTCATTTTTAGCCGGCTTATAGGAATATACGGAAACAATAATTGTGAGAAAATTTATTGCAAAAATAATTGCAAAAGCAATAGCAAAGGGAAGAAAACGGATTTTCACGCCATATCCGATTCCGGAAAGAATTGAAACGTATCGGGAAATACCTTTCGTGCAGACTGCGGACAAAACGCCGGATAATATAAACGGTATTACCGATATAATCAAAGACTCAAAAAGAAAAATGAAAACCAAGCTCTTATCCTTCAGTCCGAAAGCTTTGATAGCCGACACAAAATCCTCTTTTTCGTGCAAATGGTTTGTAACCGTTATTATCCGGACTACTGTATAAACCAGACAGACGACGAGGCAAACCAAAACCATAATATTTCTGATGAAAGAAGAAATGTTTACCAATTCATTGAAAGGAATCGTTGTTTTAGTCGTCCTTATAACATTCGTTGCCCCGTACTGTTTTTGCAAAAAGACTTCTGCTTCGGAAATATTTTCAAGGTCGCAATACGCTATCAGTTTACCGCTGTATGCTAAAGAGCCATCCAGTAAAAAGCAACACGCGGAATCTTTGATTGAGTTTAGCGCCGTTATATTCAGCAGCGAACGAGAATACACGCCTACAATAGTTGACTCGCTTACATCAAAAACCATATCATTGAAATACCGGTGATATATGCTTGTCTTTTTTCCCAGGATTTGATTGTAGTCATAAATTTGAAGACTATCGATGTATTTCGAATCAACGATGATTTCGTTGTCGTTTTCCGGTAAACGTCCGGCTAAAATAAAATCGTCGTCGGATATATTATTAAACTCGCTTACGTATGTTTGCGGAATCAAAGAGTTTATATCCCGCGCTTTGATTACGTTGCAGCTAATCTGAAACGTTCCGATGTCCTCGATATCGATTTCGCCGGAAGAGAAGATTTTACTCGGATACACAGCAACTTCTTTAATAAAAGACAACTTTGAAATATTGGTCAGTTCGCTTTCATCGGTTGAAACCACGACGGTATTACCGCTTGCTCTCGAGTTCAGAATGTCGGAGATCGAATCGGCTATTGATATTGAAAACATCGAAGCCAAAACGACTACGAAGGTAAGCACGAACAGCAAAAGGCTCCTGCCTAAAGAGCTTAAAGGATATCTTCTTATATTTTTAAACGCGAATATAGCGGAGGGTTTCATTGATTTCTCTCCTCTTGTTTGTTATAATCCGTTTTCGGTAAAAAGGGCAGGCTTAAGACTATTGTTGAGAAAGAAATCCCGATGTCAATCAGCCAATGAACAACGTAGTTCGGATCTTCGATCTTTATATGAAGAATATTATCCGCCCAGGATATAACGAGCGAATTGAATATACACTCCCAAGCAACGGCAAAAGAACAAGCGAGAAGAGAAATGAAGGCAAAAACGGACAGAAGCAAAATTACCGATTTAAAAGAGGTAATTCCGTTTTGCCACAAAACTCTGACAAATTCCCGCCTCTTAAAAAGGTAAATGCGAATAACACATACGAAAACCACAAACAGCAAACCGATCAGAACGTATGTAATACACAACATTCCGATACGAAAAGTGTTATATCCCCGATAAAGTTCAAGAATACCTTCTTTATCATCGAATATCTTGCCGTTGCCCATCTTTGCCAGTCGTGCGAGTTGTGCAGAATCCGTAACCACCACAAACAAAGAATCTATCGTTTCAACTTTTCGGGCGTCGCAGTGAATAACGAAAGAAACTTCTCCTTCATAGTAAGTCGAAGCGTCGCCTTTTTCAAAGACGCCTTTTACGAAGTAAGTTTTACCGTTGAGTAGTATCGAGGACCCGATACTGCAACCCAAATACGAACAGAGAGTTTCCGACAGCCATATGCTTTGTCCGGTCAGAGAAAACGAGTCCCCTCTCAACAGATTCGGAACTCCGTCAATGCTGTCGTTTACAGAATAAATACAAATTCCGCCCCGATAACTCGGTATTACCGTTTCCCTGCTGTTATATGAAATAGTCGTATCGTAGGTCAATCCCTTAATTCTTCCGTAAACAAAGAGGTCTTCGAGAGAATAATTAAATAAATCCACGTTATTGCCTTCCAAAGAAATATATTTTTCCTTACCATATCGTCCCCAATAAGACTCGGATATCCGGGAATTGAAGTTTATTAAAACAAAAACTATCGCAAAAAGAACGGACAGTCCCAGACTCGAAAAGACAACAAGGAATTTATTTATTTTGGCTTCTCTCAGAGCTATCCGTATCATATTTATTTTCTTTTATCCGCCCGTCCAGCAGTTCTATTTGCATATGAGAACGGGTTATATCCTGCGGCTGATGAGTAACCAAAATTACCGTCGTTCCTTTTGCGTTGATCTTATATAACAGGTCGATAATCGTCTCGCTATTCTGTTTATCGAGATTTCCGCACGGCTCGTCGGCAAAAAGAATCTGCGAATCGTTTACGAGAGCGCGGGCAATTGCCACTCTTTGTTTCTCGCCGCCGGACAGAATTTCTGTCCTTTTGCTTAATAAATCGGAAATACCTACGAAACCCGCAACCTCGTATACTCTCGCTTTCCTTATTGCGTTTTTTTCACCTTTAATAATCATCGGTAATTCGATGTTTTCGTAAGCCGTATACTTTGGCTCCAAAGCAAAGGATTGAAATATATAACCTGTTTTGGTATTACGGAATTTGCTTTTTTCAGTGTTTGTGAGCTTATGAATATCGTGACCGTCTATAAGAACCTGACCGTCGGAAGGCGTTATCAGCCCGCTCATACATTTTAACAACGTGCTTTTACCGCTTCCCGATCGTCCGGTTATCACGACAAACCGTCCCGTCGGAATCGATAAATCGACGTTATTTATCGCAATACAATCCTTATAAGATTTAGTCAGATTCTTTACTTCAATCATTTTCGTTCACAAGGGAATACTTTACAAGATTATCCGCCAATTTTGTCTGCTCTTCAATCGAAAATCCTTTGCGCTTGATTTTTTCCGTCAAATCGTCCTCGTACTCGTAATAAACGGTTCTGAAAATTTCGTTGACGGTTAAGTCTTTCGGAATCAGCAGAGCGACCAATTTATGGAATCGGGTTTCTTTTTTGTACAAGTAATGGTTAGAATACGTTCCGACTATATACAGCGTATTATCTTTATAATAAACGGCTGATTGCTCGAAATCGGACGAAGGCAATCTGACCAGCATAAGGGAATATTCCTGAAATACTTCTTCGGAGTATCTGTTCAATTGTGCGTAAATATAAGATTGTTTGTTTAAAATCCCGTCGTTTTCAAAGAATCCGTCTATTCCGTTTTTACCGTCGATCACAAACAAAACCGGCTCTGCCTGACCTTCGAAAGTATAGAACTCATTATTATCGGTAATGTAAGAAAATGTCTGACTTTCGTGGACTACGGCTTCCCGAAAATTCAATTCAATATCATTAAACGCGGATATATCCGTTTTTGTTTCGACAAAACAACAATATGTAGTCGGTTGTTCTTTGATTTTCGAAATTCTTTTGACGGGCAACACTGAAATACTGCATACATCCTCTTCAAACACGACGTCCGTTACGGTAAAATCAATGCCCTTTTCAGCCATATTAAACTTAACGACAATCAAATCGGATTTTTCAAAATATTCTTTTGAATAGCGTTCGTCTTTGGCTTGCGCCTGGGATATAAAATAATAATCTGCCCACTCCGATTCGGAAAACGAAGAAAAATCGGTAAATTTTTCCGCAACATATTCGTTTTCCATATTCTCGTAGGATATTTCCAGAACGTGGCTGCCCCGAACTTCAGGACTCCAGTCTTTCTTTTGACCCAGCGTCAGAAGTAATATCGCTCCCAAAGCAACAACGCCAAGCGCAATTAAACAGACGTAAATTATATTTTTATTCTTTTTCATAAATCCTCCGTAACGTGAACAAATAGTGCGCCGCAGAAGTCAAAACACACATAAGCCGTAGGTTTTTACTTGCTTTTCGCAAACCATATTTGGCTACTGCCATAATACGTTAAATGGATGTCGTATGTAGCTGCATTGTCGGCAAATGTTCCTGAGAAACTTGTAGTTCCTTTCGCCGAAGAGGTGATAGATTCAACATAAGCATTGAAGTTAAAGGTCATATTGGAATAGTAGTTAAACGATACAGGCTTCCGACTGACGATTTCCCAACTTATTGTTGTATCGCCAACAACGCATTGAGGCAAAAGAAGCTCTTCTGTAGCTATGGTAGTTGTTGTGACAATCAAATTACCATACTGACCGTTTCCGTAAATACCTGTGTATTTTTCAGGCAACGGCATCTCCTTAGAATTGCAGGCGACAAAACAAAAAACGCAACAACATAAAAGGAATAATACTACCATCAATTTGACTCATTTCATTAAAATCTCTTCCTCCTTTGTTTTTAATAGGCAGCAATATGTATGGCAACATAAAATTGCTTATTTACAATTATAACACAATACTTAATTATAGTCAATAGTTGTTTGGTATTTATTTGAGAATTAAATCCGTATAAAATTATATTTTTAATTACAAAAAGTTTAAGCATTCTATTATCGAGGGCTGAAAGAGCGGAATAACGAGAAAGGATATCTTATAGTGTCTGCCTGACGGCTTTATGCTAAATGCTGACTATTCTATTATTTCCCAATGATCATCTTTAACCGTGCCGTTTGCTCCTTAATAACAGAATTAAAATTTTTCTTTCTCTTCTTTCTTTTTGAGATTTTATCGGAAAAGACCTTGCAGTCAAGGGAAATAAATATTGCCGAAAAATCGAAACGAACGATTGCAACGCAATATTTCTTTCTTTATCCTTGACTTGCCGCGTTCTTTTCCGTTTTCTCTTTTTTGTCGAAAGAAAAATCGACAAAGGAGGAATCTCTCAATGTTACATAAGGGTTTTATTGAGTCACAATCGGATTACGGCACGGTTACGCCGAGTCACAAATCAGGCACAAATACGTTACGTAAAGGTCCTTGCGCTCGGAACTCGGATACTCTTATTCTTAACGTATCAAAAACAAAAAGGAGTCTCATCTTACGAAAAAATGTGTAATTTACGCTCGTTATTCGAGCGAAAGACAGACCGAACAGTCCATCGAAGGGCAGCTTCGCGTTTGTCAGGAATTTGCCAAAAACAACGATATTTTAATAGTTGACACTTATATCGACCGCGCTATGACGGGAACCAACGATAATCGCAAAGATTTTCAACAAATGCTTTCGGACAGCGAAAAAACCAAGGAATGGGAAATTTGCCTTGTTTATGCACTTGACCGTTTCGGGAGAAATTCAATCGAGCAGGCTATAAACAAATACAAGTTCCTTTATGTTCCATAGGGAAGTGAGTGAATAGAATGGGCGGTGCGGTTGGTTTCGCACCGCCCGTTATACCTGAAAACTTTTCACGCGGGGTTAGGTATCACGCCCACGCAGTTATAATAAATTTCTACAATCTGACGTTTCTTGCCGTCCGTCTTTTCCGCTTCGTGAACGATGATACGGTCTATAAACTCCCGTACCGTTTCGGGCGTCAGTTCGGCTATTTCCATGTACTTTCGTACTATCCGCAAAAACGTGTCCACGCCTTCCGTTTCTTCTTTTGCCGTAACGAGCTCGCTCCTTAAAACCTTCATCCGTTCAGTCAGCGTTTTTGTCTTATACGACTTCTTTCTCGTGCGAAAATTCACGGTATGCCCTAAATACGCCGGATTGGATAAAATCTGCGTAACCGAATGTGTTGACCACTCGGTCGGTTTGTCAAACTTTTCGAGTTGATACTTCACGCCGTGCTTTTTCTTCCATACGATAGGCGAGTCTGTACCGCGCTCGGTGAGCATTCTCGCTATTTGCGTCGGTCCGAAACCTTTTATGCAAAGCGAATAAATCTCTTTGACTACCTTTGCCGCTTGTTCGTCTACATACCATTTCTGCTTGTCGTCGCCTTCTTTGTAATAACCGTACGGCGGACAGTTAGTAAGATGTTTTCCGGAATTGCCTTTGGCTTTCGGAACGGCTCGTACTTTCTTTGACGTGTCTTTCGCGTACCATTCGTTGATGATATTCCGAAAGGGCGTAAAATCGCTGTCCGCTTCGCTGTGGTTGTCCACACCGTCGTTTATCGCTATGAAATGCACGTTCTTTTCGACGAAATACACTTCCGTGTAATATCCTACTTTCAGATAATCTCTGCCGAATCGCGATATATCCTTTACGATAACCGTAGGAATTTTGCCTTCTTCCGCGTCAGCCATCATTCGCTGAAAGTCCGGGCGGTTGAAATTTGTTCCCGAAAAACCGTCGTCGGCATAAAATCTGAACCTGTCATCCGACTTCATTTTTCTGCCTCCTTCATTTTGTTTTGCTCTTCGTTTTTGCTCTTACGAGTCCACGAAAGATAAATTATCTCTCTATCTTATATGGACATTTGCAAGCCGTTTTGTCGGGGTATTTCACGAGAATTTTACAAAAAAATTGCCGAGAAATTTTCCCGACAACCGCATATAAAAAGGAAGTCCGATATTACTCGAACTTCCTTTTTTCGTTTTAATTATAAATCACTCAGCCGTCAAAATTCCAAACAGACCGTTACGGTTGATAGACGGTTTCGAGAAGTCTCAAAAGGTAATTCCACTTTAATTCGTCGAAACCGCAGCCTGAAACAAGTTCCACACCGTTGCCGGTTCCCACGCCCGGCGCAACGAAGCAGTTATCGGTTTTACCGTTATTTACGGGAACAAATGCGTCGAAAACGATGCAACCTCTGAGCGCGTCTATCTTTGCCGCTTCGGCAGGATGCGCCTTGCGGAATTCGGAAAGAGTGCATTCTTCATATTCCGTAGAACCGGTCTTTTGGGCGTTTTCGTCAAGATATATCACGCATTTTGTGGTATATGTCGGACCTTGACTATCAGAACCGACAGCGTAAACGATATAACGCGGCGTTTCCAAGTACGAAATGTAGGACAGATACAGCCCTTTTTCGCCCAGCAACGTAAGGTTGCTCACGGTGTAGTCAAGGTATCCGTACAGCGTTAACGAATTTTCGATAGTTCCGTCGTTTTTGCCGGCAAAGCCGCCGAGTAAAACGGAATTTTCGAGATAGACGTTGTCGCCCTGCGAAAGATTTATCGTTATCGCTCTTTCGGAGAAGCAGTTTTCGATTTTGCCCGAATTGTAGCCCGCGAACGAGCCGATATTGCAATTAAGACTTCTTGCAAGCGTCACGTAAACCGAACCGCCCCTTCCGCTTTGATTGATGTTTTTCATCGTGCCGTTGTTGGTACCGACCGTTGAACCGACGTTAAATTCTTTATCGCTGTCGATATTTATATCGCCGCTCGTCGCAGTCATCAATCCGTCTATAAGACCGTTATTCACGCCGATCGCACCCGAAACGGAAAGTTTTTGATTTGCTTTCACGGAAACGATAAATCTTACGAAACTCACGCAATCGATGATTCGTCCGCTTTCCGTAACTTCGCTTGCAAACGCGCCGAGAGCAGTCGCATCGGTCGCACCGCTTATCGAAAAATATCCTACGACAGACAGATTATAAACCGTGCCGCTTATCTTGGAGAACAGCCCGAAGTTATGTTTTGTTCCGCTTTTTGCCGAGACGGAAATTTTATACCCGTTTCCGTTGAAAGTCCCCGAAAAACCGCCCGGGTTGTTTGCGCCTATCGCCGTCCAGCTTGCAAGATTGTTCTCGTCCCAAATATCGCCGCCGAGCGTAATATTGTTTTGAAGAACGTAATTTTGTTCGGGAGAGAGGTTGATATTTTGCAACTCTTCAAACGTCGAGACGGGTTTTGCGTATCTTGCATAAAGTCTTTCGGCTTTTTCTATAACGGTTACGGGGTAGCCACTTTCGTTTTCGTAGTGACTGAAAACAAGCCCCGACGCATTCGGCATAGGTTTTTCAAGTTCTTTCGCAAGTCTGCCGAACGGAATGTCTTTCTCTTTCTCGGTTGTTTCGTCTGCGAATTTCCCGTCGCCCGCGTTCAAAATTACTTTATAAATTTCGGCGTTGGGTTCATAAACCGCATAATAAGTCGTTTTTGCCGAATAAACCATCTCTTTAAGTTTGTCCGGCGTAATTATCTCATCGCTGTCGTCCGTTCTCCACCCGACGAATTTCATACCTTTGCAGGACGGAATTTTATTGAACGCGATATTTTCGCCTGCCGTGCCATAGTCTTTAATTTCAACGCTGCCGTCGGCAAATATCTTTAACCCCACAAGGTCGCCGTCACCTTCCGAACTTCCGTAAGATTCATCGGCGCGGAAAGTAAGTTCGACTTTTACCGCCGTATCGTGGACGTAAACGCCGTAGAAAACAATGTCTTCGGTAAAGGTTATCGTGTCGCCCGCATTAACGGAAATAACGGTTCCGTCCGACGTCTTCGCTTCCCAACGGTCGAAGCGATAGTAGTTTTCGCTGTAATAATCCACGCTGGGCGCAACCATTGTCGAGCCGTAAGCCTCATAATAATTCGCAACGTGTCTGAACCCGCTCATATAACCGTTGCAAATCACGCCGTCTATAATCGTACCGTCCGGCTCGAAACATTTTCCGTCCGAAACGAACGCAACGTTGACGATTTTCGGTGTGGCGGGCTTAAAAACGATTTCTACCGTCGCATTATTGTCGAAAGGTATATACGCCATATACCCGTCGTTATAGAACGCAGATACCAGTTCTTCGCCGTCCACCGTCCATTTAAGATAATCGGGAACGAAAGTTTTGGACTTGCTGTCCACCGCAAATTCACTCGCCGTCAGATAGTAACCCCTGCCGTACAAATCGCTTACTTTGAGTTCGGTTTTCGATTTGTCTCCGCCGAAGTAAACGTTGCCGGTGCCGTCGGATTCCTCCGTCTGAACGTGCCCTTTGAAAGTGAGTGTAATTGTGGCGGGAGAAAGCGAATAGTAGGCGTAATAAGTTACGTCTTTGTTGCCGATTTTCAAATCCTCTTTATCCACCTTATGGTCAAGAGAATACGGAATCGTCGTCCAGCAAATAAATGCAAAATCGCCTTTTTCGTCGGAATAATTCTCTGCGATGACAGAGGATATATCCTCGCCGTAAACGCCGACCTTTTTAAGCGTTTTTTCTCCGCCCGAAAACGCTCCGCCCAAAGCCTCGAAAGTTGCCGTGTGCCGTTTGTATGTTTCGCTAAATCGCGCTTTGAAAACGACATATGTTTTTACGTTACCGTTCGCGTCTTTTTCAGAACCGACAACGTAGGAACTTTCGTCAACGCCCCAATCCTTGAACTCGTATTCATAAATGCCGTTTACGTCGCCACGATCGGGAGAATCGATTTTTGCGGATTGTATTACCTCTGCAAGCGTTTTGCCAAAGAAATCGCCCTCGATTATTTTGTAGTAATATTCATAGCCGTAGTCGCCGACGCTGACAAACGCAATCGTCGGTAATACCGTTTTTTCAGAGAATATCGGCGTATAAACTTCGTTTTTGACAAACGCTATGCGTATTCCGTAAGGATATTCCTCTCCGACTGCGTTCTTCCAACCGTAAAACGCGTAGTATTTTTTGCCGTCGGCGTCAAAATAATCGTTGAGTTTCGGGAGCGAATAAAACGCCGCGTCGTCGGTCGAGCCGAAAGTCCAGACCTTGCCTTTTGCCGTATACACTTTGTTGCCGTCGGAGTTTGTATCAAAATTCACCCCGTCCGCAAAACTTTGGAGCGGATTGCTTACGATAAACTCGGCGGTAAGTTCGTTAAACGTATAAGTTGCCGTAAGGTTTACTGTAATATCGTTTCTCGGCATTTGCGCGGGAATATTCGTTTCGTCCCAGACAACCGAATAGGATTTTATCGTTTCGTTCAGCGTCATAAGCGGATAGCCTGCAAGTCTGCTTACAACAGTTTCGTCGGAAAAATTGATTTTCAGTAACGCAACGTTTATCGGCTCGCCTTGTTTTATGCCGAAATCGCCTATTTTCTGTCCGTTAGCGACGATGTTGACGTAAAATACCGGTAATTCGTCAAACCCCTTGCGTTCGTATAGCACGTAATAAATCCTGTTTTTCGTAACATCGGGCATAGCGGCAACGTCGTAATAGCGGCTGTTTGCCTCGTCTGCGGGATTGATATCGCGATACCCCGTGATGACGTAAGTATTTCCGTTTTGCTCGAACTCTTTGTCGATTTCAAGCTCGGTCGGAGGCTTTGGACGAATGGCTTTGCCGTTATAATCGAAAGGCTTGTATTCGACCTTGACGCGCCCGAAAGTTTCCGTTTCCAGAACGTAGGTTTCGGTAAACACGTTTGAGTCCGTATACGTTGCGACAAACTGCGCGCCGTTTCTTATTACGTCGAAGTCGTTACGATATAAATCGGAATCGGTATCCACTCGTATTATCGGATAAAGTCCCGCTTCGATATCGAAACCTACAAACGTATCGCTGCCGGGATCTACGTTGAAGTAGTCGATAGTAAAGCTCAATCCGCTCGCGCTCACGAAAGCCTCGTACTTTTTGCCGTAAACGTCCGGTGCGGTTATTTTGTCCGTAAGTACGATAAACGAGCGAAGCGACGGAACATACAGCATTTGCGCCGATTTTAAGAATTTGTTTTCGGAAACGACGTCGGCAGACGAATATTCCGGATAATAGAACTCCGCGTTAAACGTAAGTTGTTTCCATTTCAAACGATAATAACAGGTGTTTACAATGAGATAACCTTTATAAATCTGCGTCGCGTTCTCGTAGGTGACTACGGGATAGGTTCCGTCGAAACTCTCGTCGATTTGGTCGCCCAGGAACGGGAAATATTTTTCCCAGAGGTCGTTAAGGTCGAGATAATACCCCTGACGGACGGGCAGTTCGTCTTCGCTAAAGTCGGGCGGAACGACCTGTTCACCCTAGAGATACGAAAGCCGCGCCAGTACTTCGGAATGAGTCGAGCCGCCGCCCGCGTAATATTCGTTGCGGAATTCGTTGTTCATAACGGCGTAATCTCTTCCGTCCGGGTTACGGTATTCCACGTAGAAAATTCTCTCTATTCCGCTCGCGTAAACGCCATGCCTCGGCAGAAGTTTCACCTTGATTACGTATTTCAGCGATTTGAACGGGAAGTTTCTGCTTATGATCGGGCTTCCGTTGGCGATGGTTATGTATTTTTCATAATCCCTCGTCTGATAATCGGGATCGTCTACCAATTCGAATTCGTACCACAACTGCGCTCCGTATAGGTTTCTGAGCGCATTATCCACAACCTTTTCGCCGGTAACGATATCGAGATACTTCATCTGCACGCCGTTCATTCTTACTCCGCCGTAACGCGTAGTGGTAACGTAGGGGTTCTCGGGCGAGTTCGCCTGTTCGGCAAAACCAAGCGGAATAAGTCTGTCTCCTACGCCGTATAACGGAATTTTTTTGTCGAAAATGTCCGTATTCAAGTCATAAACGAGGAATTTTGCCCCTATTTTCGCGTTGACGAACAAGCCGACTTCCAGATACATTCCCCCGTAAAGGTGCGTTTCGGAAACCTTATTTACTGCATCGTAAGAATAACGGAAGTTGACAAGTCCGCTGAGTTCGATATAAGGTCCGAAACGGAAGGAAACGTATACCGCCGCGACATTATTGAGTTTTATAACGGACAAAGACAACTTCGCTTCGAGTCCGCAGCGGAAACCGACCTGACCTTTGAGCGCAATCGAAAGGTCTATTTCGTTTGCCGTCGTGTTCCTCAAAAACTTAAACTCATTGTGCATCACGGGTTTGCCGTTGTTGCCGTCCGCGCTTATCCCGTTCGTAAGGGTCGTCGTTTCAACGTAATGATGAGCAAATTCAACGTACAATCCTGCACGCGCGCCCAAAGAACCTACAACGTTAAATTCCAGCATAAGTGAAACAACCGGTACCGGCAACGGAATTTGCCCCAGCGGCATGCTGAAA
>OIEN01000968.1_pt1 | contig 14561 bp, 12 predicted proteins | sample 1581741 | NCBI WGS metagenome assembly OIEN01 (sample SAMN01760944, study PRJEB22395) | human gut metagenome | reverse complement strand
GGCCGCGTCTTCGATGACGGGGATGCCGTATTTCTTGCCGACGGCGAGGATTTCATCGATTCTTCCGGGCATGCCATACAAATAAACCGGAATGATGGCCTTGGGCTTCCTTCCGGTTTTTGCTATTCTGTCCTGAATCGCCGTTTCCAGCAGCTCCGGGTCCATGTTCCAGGAATCCGGTTCCGAATCCACGAAGACCGGTGTGGCTCCGAGGTATCTGACAGGGTTGGCGGATGCGCAGAAGGTGAAACTCTGGACCATCACTTCGTCGCCGGGCTTGACGCCGCAGGCGATGAGCGCAAGATGGACAGCGGCGGTTCCTGCTGAGAGCGCCACCACTTCCTTGCCGGTTCCGACGAAGTTCTTGAGGTCTTCCTCAAATGCGTTGACGTTGGGTCCGAGAGGCACGACCCAGTTGGTGTCGAAAGCCTCCTGGATATACTTCATTTCCGTCCCGCTCATGTGAGCGAGACAGAGGTAGATACGGGTGTGCATGATGGTATTTATTATTAAATTATCTCCATCAGATAATCATTCTTCGAAAATGTCTTATTATAAATCGGGTGCAATATGGCAGGATCTACCTTATTTCCTTTCACCCAATCAATTATCGCTCTAGGCATATTGACGCCCGCCTCATAAGAAAATGGGAAGCCGCCTCCGAATCTAGGATTTAATTCAAGTACACAATAATCTCCATTTTCCCGTTGCATGACGTCCACATCTAGATTTCCGACATGCTTCAGTGCTTTTCCTATTCTTGTCCCTATTTCTCTAACTTCAGGTATATCCACAGTAACGGCTTTGTCAGTCTCTCCAGCACGCATCGCCAGTTTATGCTTAACAGAAACAGCCACATTATTCCCCGTCAAATCATTCATCACATCCAAGCCAAACTCCCGCCCCGTAAGTTTCTCCTGAATAATGATGCTTTCATCGTCAACAGATGCAGCGGCCAATATCGATTTCTTGATTCTCTTCTTTAGAAAATCATATACAACACCTAACTCCTCATTGCCAGTAACTGTTTCTAGCCCTATTGATCCTGAGCCCCACCGTGGCTTCATAAATATAGGATACGACATTTCTCCTTTATGCAAAGCAAGCTTTACATCGTCCAGAGATATGTAAGTTTTTGGAGACTTCAAACCGATAGATTCAACCCATTTAGACGTTCTATATTTATCAAAACATATAGCAATCACTTCAGGGTCAGAAACTATTAAACGGACACCATTTGCTTCAAAAAGTTTTTTGTTCTCTGCCAATATTGGCAACTCCAAATCGTTTAAGGAGATTACGACGGAGACTTCAAATTTTTTGCAAATGTCCAATGTGATATCAACGTAATCAGAAGAGTATACAGATGGGACTTGAATCTTGACATCTGCAACCTGCAACGCAGGTGCAGACAACTGCATATCCGTCGCTATTATCTTATCGCCTTTGGACATGTTCTCTCTAAAATATTTCAGGAGATATGTACGTCTTCCGGCACAGGTAAAAAGAATGTTCATGTTTGCTATTTTATAGAATCAAAGAAGATAGGCGTGCCTCCTGTATGGATAAATAAAATCGTCTTACCTACGATTTTATTCTCTTTAAGGTAGGTTCGCATTCCGATATATGCTTTTGCTGTATAAGTAGGGTCTAGTGGTATTCCATGACGCATCAGCATCTCATGTATGACAATATCTTCGTTATACACATATCGTCCATAGCCTTCTCCTGTATAATTGTCCAAAAAAATTGTCGACTCCGAGATTGCAGAATCGGGCATTTCTATCCCCATTTCATTGAAATAGCTTTTTATACTATCGATTACTACTTGCCGACCTCTGGGATTTTTTCTAGCGATACTGATTCCTATTATTTCCCGGTCGTCTTTGTGTATAAGTTGCCCGCATACCAACCCTGCTTGAGTTGTACCTGTTCCAGAAGCAAAAAAGATATAATCAAAGTGTATATTTTCTTGCATCTCAAATTCAGATATTTCATTATAGCAGTCCACAAAAGCCTGGGTTCCCCAATATCCATGACCGCCACCCTCAATAAAATATGGATTCATTCCTTCATCCTTAAGTTCTGCTAATTTCTTCTCTATTGTATCATGAACCCGCTCAACCGGCACTGTGATAACCTCTGCACCAAACATCTTCATCATCTTACTGTTGAATGTAGGCTTTGAGGCTTCCTTCGGCCCAATGATGATACATTGTAAATTGCGCATGGCTGCCATATTCGAGACTACGCGACAATGGTTCGAACTGCTGCTACCATACGTAACGACACAGTCATTGCGCAATCTGTCTATCTCTTTGAAAAAATAAACTGCTTTTCTTGCCTTATTACCTCCGAATGAAAAAGGAATGAGATCTTCCCGTTTTACATAGATTGTATTATCTTCCTTTAAAAGGGGATGAATGGGCGAATGGCCGATATTACAGAGAGGGCTCATTTTCAAATTCATTCAAGCCAGCATAATATTCATGCCGCAAAGAATCAAAATCATCATAATAAATAAACATATCGTGCCCATCCTCATCAGTTATCTTCAAATTCTGATTCACTTTATCTATGGTCTCACACAGTTCTTCAATATTATCTGCTGAAACATGAATGATTCCCATAGTAGCGTGGTAACGAACAGTTCCGCTTTCACGCTTGGGGATATCCATAAGTATATTAGGGTATTTGCTGATAGTATCCAGGCCGGAAATATTCTTTATCACACCAGCATGTGTCGCGAACAACAAATAAGTTGCCGCACATTTATTATGTGCCTCATCCAACTTCTGCGGCATATCTTCTTCCTTCAACCTCTTGCCCATCGCTAAATCAATCATAAAACGAATAGAATTAAATCCACTCACATACTGATAGGGGACATTCACCATTTCTCCACCAAAACGGTATCCCATTTCTAGAAGATAGAACTTCCCATCAGTGTCACGAATGCATTCCACCCACGCGACACCGTTTCTGCAGCCAGCTGCTCTAAACACATCAATTACTTTCTGATTAACCTCATTGATATATTGTTTAAGATATTGAGAAGTTGTGATTATCACAGAGTAAAGATTATCCAGTTCTCCCGGTTGATTATGCTCTGAACTAAAGAAGTATAGCCGAATATCACCATCAAGCATGACGTAATTCACAGCATATTCCGGCCCATGCAACTCTCTTTCTACAATAATGTTGCTATTATCCGACACGCTCCTTGCATATTTGTATGCTTTTATCAGTTCCTCTTCATTGGCACAATAGCTCATACCCCTGTTGCCGCTCTTATCTACGGGCTTGACGACTACGGGATAATGAATCTTGGCTAAATCAGCACTTGACAATTCATCGGACAAGTGGTAATCTTCCGCAACCGGAGCACCCATCTTCTTGCAAAGATCCTTGAATTTTCTCTTGTTTGTTGAGACTTCCCATGCATTATCATTATCGCAATAGACAGGTAGGCCCAGCCGTTTGCATAGCATACGACTCTGTCGAATGTTAAAGTCACTCGCTCCTGTCAGAATACCATCGATATGCTCTTCCTTACACTTCTTTTCAAGAATTTCTATTTCTGTTGTGCTAATCAACCATGATTCATCTGCGGCCTGCTTCGTGGGAGAAGTCTTCATCAAGTCTGTTACAATAACATACAGGCCCATTTTATGAGCCTCATGGACTATGTCTATAGTACCATAGTCACTACCTAGGAGTAGAAGTTTCTTTTTCATTTTATACATTGCTTTCAAATAGCGAAATCAACACCTAAGACAATGCGGGGATTCTTTTTCAAGAAATCATTTCCCCACAGATAGAAGTTCCAATTCTTGACTGAAAAATAGAGTCCGGCGGCAATATCAGCCTCGCAGTCAAATTTCCATGAATAAATTCCCCCAATCATCGGTGTGATGCTGCAATCATTATCCAATGGTATTCCATAACCCAGATACGTCCATTGTTGGCATGTATTTTCAGAATGGATATTAATTCCCAGCCATGTATTGCTGCACCAGAACAATCGGCCATTTTCAGTTATAGCACCATTCATATATAATGCAGCTGTAATATACTCTATGGACATGTACTGGTTTAAATTAAAAGAAGGAGCAATGTGGGCTCCTATATTGAAGTAGGGGCATATTCTCGCACCATACCGGAATAGTATTCCCGAATAAGCCGCGCCCATATTGGTCGATAAATCTAAACCTACCGCAAAAGAATCTCCGATACCATACTGCAATGTAGTATATGTCTCTTGCGCATTCTGTCCTGGTCTGAATTTCAAAGAGGTATAGCCATATAATTTATTATTACCTGCTGTACCTGCAAAATACGGGACTTGCGCGTAAGCTATATTGCAAGTTATAAATAAGAGGCAAGCTAAAACTACTTTACGCATTTATCTCCACATCAATTAGCGTTACTATATGTAAGCGAGAAATACTTTTACACTCCGTTCTGAAAAGGATTCGTTTTGTCAAATTCATTTACTATAGGCTTTTCCCCGGCACTCTCCAGCATCTTGTTATACTGTTCTGGCGTAATCGTTCCGGAGTTATCATAATTAATTCTACCGACAGAGAATTTAATGCAGTAAATAATCGCCCGGACCAGAAAAGGAATGAATATTAGACAAAATATGATAGTGAACAATCTGGGAACGCCGGTATATAGTATAATTATATTCAGTATGCCTAAAAAGAGCATAATTCCATAAAGTATGGCATTAGTGCTACAATGAATACCTTTTTTGTCAGCCACTCTTGAAAAATCCAGCAACAATGTTTTGGATGCAGAATCCAGCGAGGTTACAGCGAACCCCAACATTGTAAGAGCAGTAAGTATATAAATGGCCCACCCTCTAGAGAAGGACACTGTATATCCGGTCGCGGCACTCACAAGGTGCCAAACAACAGTAAGAAGAATCAAGGAGGCAGTTCCGTACTTGATGATGTCTTTTATGGAATATCCATTGCTGCAATACGCGATAAAACGGCCACAGAATATTGACCAGGAGACGACAGTGGCTTCGAAATACCACCAATAAGGATTGTTCAGCAGCTCGAGCCACGGCTCTTTGTCAAGCATCCCTTGAAAAGGGAGAATTTTGCTGTAGTCTATCGTGCCATCATAGGTGGAGATGGATGTGAATAACGCTATTGTCGTTATAAAGAACATGAAAATATTGATTCGCGAGTATCTTACCAGCAAATCATATTTTACTGAAATGAAGGCGAGTATTATGAACGATAGAATCACACCGCTAATCGTTATGAATTTGATGATGTTGCTGTCTATGTCCAAAGGCACTAAAATTGCCGTTGCCGCCACTGGTATGGATGTGGAGAGTCCTATTATAATTGAAATTGAGTTGAGTATGACGCTTGAACTTTTTTTGTATGTGGCCAAACTATAGATTCCTGCAGTAATCATAATTGAAGTTTGTCCTAGTGTGTAAAAAAAGTCAGCATTCCAGGTACCGTATGTTTTCTGCAGTTCTGAAGGGAAACTGCCAACCAGGAACACACCGGTAAAAGTACACGCCAGCATAGCCATATAATTGAACTTGCTTTTAATGATCTTATGCTGGTCGGGAAGCCATACGACTCGTTTGCCGTGTCTTGATAGCAGCAAAGCGATGTTTGCAATCAAACACAAAAAGAAAATACCTAAATATATGGACAGCATGAAAGGGTAGTCGGTCGCGTTCCCTTCTAGATTCCCCATTCTTTGAAAATGGGAAAATATATTATATAGAAAATCCATTGTGTCGGTCGATATCCATTCCATCACTTTCTTCCCCTTATCGATAAATCATTTCTTTACTTTTCTTCTCCGTTCATCATCAAGATATTCTCCGGATAATTCAACCACGACATCTTTGCTCGTTAGCACATTCTTTATCGTAAGAAAGAAAATATTGATATCTAAAGAAAACGAGAGGTGCTCAACATACCAGACATCTTTCTCCAGCATTGCTTCCCATGTGGTATTGTTGCGACCATGCACTTGCGCCCATCCAGTTATGCCCGGACGGACTGTGTGTCGCAATCGTTCCCTTTCCGTATAGTACGGCAGATATCTCGGCAATAATGGTCTAGGGCCAATCAAAGACATCTCACCTTTCAATACATTTATTAATTGTGGCAGCTCATCAATAGAGGTTGCTCGGATGAATCGTCCAACTTTTGTTAATCTTTTGGAATCTGGCAGTAGGCCTCCATTTTCATCGCGTTCATCTGTCATAGACTTGAATTTGATTAATTTAAATATCTTCTCATCCTTTCCAGGACGTTCCTGGGTAAAAAACGCACCTGCGCCACGATTAGCGAAATGAAGGAAAATTGTAATAAGAAGAAGAATCGGCCAGATTATAAGAAGGATACAGGCGGAAATAGTGAAGTCCAAAACCCGTTTGAGATATTTTTTATACATTTTGTTGGCTATATGTGTTTTCAAGAATATCCGCTACTTTTCTAACGAGAATATTTTTATCAAAAACTTCTATGGATAATCTTCTGGAATTCTCTTCCATTCTGTGCTTCATGTCTGGATTATCTTTGATTAAAAGCATTTTGTCAACAAGCTCTTCAGGCTTTTCAGGATTCACATAGAAGCCGCACTCATATTTTTCAACCATTTCTTTGGTCCATCCATCGGAATTGACGATAATGACCTTTCCGGCGGACAGGGAGTCAAACAACTTGTTTGGAGAATTTGTTGCGAGGATAGGCAAGTTCCTGAATGATGTAATGCTCGCATCGCAACAATTTACAATTTCTGACACTATGCTCATAGGATGATTTCCCAAGAATTTGACATTTTTTAGATTCTTTTCTCGAACTATTTCTTGCATAGCAGGTAATGTCGATCCGGATCCAAGGAACAAGAATTGAAGAGAATTTTTACCTGTTTTTTGTGCATATTCTGCGGCCTTGATTATGTATTCCAGACCATTCAACTGCCCCATCGAGCCAAAGTGAATTAAATTGAATTTTGTTGGATCAATGGAAAATTCCTTCATTATCTCTTCCGACCTTTCGTGAGGATAGAATTTATCCGGCTTGGACATATTAGGGACAACTGTACACTTATCATCAGCTATTCCCGTAGCCAAAACGCCATCCTTCATACCCGGAGATAAGGCTATAATGTGTTCTGCTTTCTTATAAGTTTTCCTTTCAAGAATTTTCAGCATCCATATAGCCGGTTTGTTCTTCAGCCCGCCCTGTATTAATGCTTCAGGCCACAAATCTCTAACTTCAAAGACATATTTCCAACGTTTTGTCCATTTGAGCCATAAGGCGGCAGCTCCTATAGTCAACGGGGTTGAAGTCGCAAAGACTAAATCGATTTTTTTTATTCTTTTTGCTCTTGCTGTTGCTTTAAACATGAAGTTAACAAAAGAACGCATCCTGGCACTGGCCGCCATGCTATTATCGTAATCATTTTTCAGATAAATGACTTTAATACCATCAACCTCTACTTCTGCTGATTCAGGATGATGCTTATTCGTTTCCGTCAGCATTATAACTGTGTGGCCTCTGCGAATAAGCTCTTGGGAAATCCAATAAGATCTAGTACCCCCTGGCTCTAATGGGGTGTGGAAGTATTGATGGATATATAATATTCTCATAGATTTATAGTTTATACGTTACACCCTTATCCTTTTAAATTTAAATCTTTATTTGATGATATTAAGTTATTGAAATAGTCGTTAGCCACATCATATGCTACCTAACATTTTAAATACCGCCTACAGATATACATGCTCCAATGCTACTGGCGAAATCAGTTCTCCAGGATGCTAAAACTTGACGGAGCTTAGAGTCAAGACATTTTTTACTTATTTTTCATTTTTACAATCATTTCCAATTATACCAATATCTATAATATTCACTTCTACTTGCACTTATGATAGTACTGGTATCAAAATCGGCCATTTTCATGCTTCCATCCTCTTTGTGGAGGATGATTACACTACGGACATAATATGTTTTGAGTTTTCTTTTTTTTGCCAATTTTGCTAAATGCTCTTCTTCGTTGGTCAGAAACATTTTCTCGTTGTATATTGGAACCAATCCTTCTAATGCATCACGTCCAATTATTACAAAAGAGCCATGAGCGGCATATATCTTTTCTTTTTTGATTTTAAGAATGTCCCCTATAGTGGCTCGGAGTATTCTGTATATTTTATTTATTATAACAGGAAGATAAAATAGTAATCTGTTATTCTTCTTGTTGCCTAAATATTTTAAATACTCGATAGCCTGACAATATGAATAGTAATATGGATTTTGATTTTTACCACGCAATGTTAGTATTTTTGGAGCATAAATGGAGGACAAATCGCCGTCAGCAAAATTTATATCAAATTTTTTAATTATTATATCCGGATTTGATATTATTAGATATTTAAACAGATAATGTTCTCTCGCATATTGAATTCCTATATTATTTCCATAGCCATATCCTCGGTTTTCTACATTTAAGAAATCCGCATTATTCTTCTTGGCAATTTGCTCAACCTGTCCTGCAGTTTTCGTATCATAAAAACTATTCACTACGATAACTTTTGACTCTGTAATGGAGATATGGTGGAAGAAATCAGCAATATCATTTACGTTTTTATATGTTAAAACAATAATCACGCAGTCGTATTCAGTCATAAAATTTTTTATTTATAATAATACTTTATCAACCAATAAGTGCAACAATAATATCTCTAAGATATCCTCGGAATCCGGTATAATACTTATGATAATCACCTTGAATTAATAATCTTGTTATTATATAAAATTGCGTTATCCGTCCGGTCGGTAAGCCACATAAGACATCCCAAAAATGCACACATTTTTCTAATTTATATTTTTCCGTGGTTGAGAAAAAATCTCCCATATTTAAGAATAGAACCTCGTACCTGCGCCTTCGGATTTCTCGTGTTTTTTTTATGGACATCATGTTTTTATGCCATATATTAAAACGTCTGAAGAATGAATATTTTGGACTCATTCCCACGACATTGTTAGTATGCTGTCGATATTTATATAATTTATAATTACAAGGGAATAGCCCATCTTGGGCAACTGCAAGCCAGGCAATCCAACTATCATGAAGCCACTCGTTAGGGATTTCTGATATTCTCATTATTAGCTCCTGCCGGAAGCACATTGCGGAGCCCGTAATTATGCAGTTCTTTAACATATAATCAAACCAATTCTTTTCTTGTAATCGTTTGTTTGTAATCCCTACGGATTCCCACAAAGAACACTTCAATGGTTTTAGATTAGAATCGACTAGTTCTCCGTTAGAAAACACTAATAATGCTTCCGGATGTAACTTATATTCTTTAAGCATCAATTCCGCCTTTTTTTCACACCAGACATCATCTTGGTCTGAAGTAAAAATGATGGCGGACGTAGCATTTATGATTGCATTATAAAAATTTGAAACTACGCCATGACGTCCTTGGTTATATATTATTTTATAATTAATCCCAGAATTATATAGAATGGATTCTACAATCGCAATAGTATTGTCTGTGGATGAATCATCACTTATAACTATTTCTGACGGCTTAATAGTCTGATTAATGATGCTATATAATTGTTCGGCAATATATCTACTGCCATTGTATGTACATAAAGCTACACTATAATCCAACATTTATTTATAACGTATTATCTGCTTTAAGAGATATTTTATACCCTGAACAAACTAATTAATTCTAAGACAATTATATTGCGAATCTTAATACTTGTAAAATCATTCGCGTGATTTTATGCTAATTTAGACTGCCGCCTAAATCCTATACTTAATATAACCACCAAGATTATCATATAAAGCCAAAACGTATGCATAAAATAAAACTCAAACCACCCTAGCGCAAAGCCGGATAAGAAGAGGCAGAACAGGACAACTAAAAATGAATTGTTCATTAAAAAGGCATTCACTCTAATACACGAGGTAATAAATACCCAGAAAAAATGTATTGCGCATCCGCCAGCTAATCCGTTAAAAAGATATAGCGTTCCGATATAAGTGTTAACATTTGATGTTAGTATTCCATAATTTGGAATATTGCCATAACTCACAAAAATTGGATTTACAGGTGAATATGAATTAGTCAGGCCTATATTTGCCAATATGCTGTTAAATGGGGCAAGAGTGCAGTTCTGCAAGTCATAAAAAAGATACTCCGTTCCTTTAGAGATGTTATAGCTAAAAGACTGCACTCCTGCTAAGGAGTAATTTATAAACTTGCCAAAAAGTGACGCCAAAATAGAAGAATCACTTATCGCATCGTCTTTTACTGCATAATACTGAAGTAGATATGAGCCAAAAAAAACAACAATTCCCATTATTGCCAGTATCACGATGTTTCTTACTATTTTGGCTGTCCTTCTATACAGGATATTTGCAAAAAAAATACTTAGGATTGGAATTAGTATTATCCCTTTAGTATTAACTACGATATTGGGAATGAAACATAATATACCTAAAATATATCCATATTTTTTATTTTGGCACGATAAAAAGTATGCTGCAAAAAACATCAATGCTACTCTGGAATAAAAATTCCCGCCAAAAGAATTTTCAAAATCACTTTGAAAGCTATCTTGGAATATTAAGCCTATACGAACATTTGAAATCTGTACAAATACATTATATAGTACTAATATTAAAAATATGCTAACTATAATTGTTAGCGGTAAGTTATATGTATTATTGCCCAACTTTACCTTTTTCAAATCGCTTATATTCTTATTTTTTATATTAAGTAAAGTGTAATTGGATATTATTTCAAATACTAAAGTCATTAATATAAAGAACGACAATATCAGCCAATATTTTAAAGTAGGAGAATCGAAGTTTCCACAGATCACCATAAGAACTTGAAATATACAGATTAACAGATATGGTGCGGCTAATACAGTCGTAATGTTTAAATATGTTCCTAGTGCTTTTCTAGAATAGGATATACAAAATAGATTTGTTATTATAAAAACAGCTAAACCTAGGAATCCCCCAATTACGGCCATTAAATTAAGATATAATAATTAATCAACACAAGTATTTATTTTCCTAGAGAACGAAGACATCCTCCTAATATGACGAAAACCTTCTATTAATCCACAGACGATTAAAAATGATAAGTAGAAAATAACATTTCTTGTTGCTGAGATCATTCCAGTATAATTATATGCGTAAGAATTTTGATTTATCATTCTCCTTATGATGGGCACTCTCGTCTAAGTTTCGGCATGAATTATTGATGCTGTTTCATCTTTCCCATAAATGATTGTACAATCCTTTTTAAGAATAATTTCTCGTTTTTATTTAGTATAATGGCATAAACAATAGTTATTATTAATAGGGTAGATATACATATGGTTAAAAACAGTCTCAGGATTTCATTATTGATATAAGACCTAAACAATGAAATCGTCATAGATGTAGATAGTAAAACTATTATAGCTGGGGCAAAAAAGTTTAAGAGATAACTTTTTATGGAAAAATATCTGAAATTATGTCTAAGGAGAGCGAGTCTAACAATATGTGCTAATGCAAACACTAGAATCATTACGTAGTAATTGTATTGGGCAGAGAAACCGCCTTTAAAAGCGGCATACGTAAGAGGTAATGACAATAAAGAAATCGTGTCAACCAGCAAATAGTACTTTTTGACATTACCAATAGCTTGAATTAATATTGTTATTGGCTCATGCAATAAAATAATAATCGTATATAGTAGCACTAACCTACTAAAGACTATCATGTCTGCAGTCACATTCTTAAGCCATAACTTAAGAATTGTCTCCATTTCAAAGAAAAAAGGAATAGTGATAATTAACAAACTATATATAAGGAATTTATTCCCGAAATAGAAAACTTTAAACATATAAGCATAATCACCCTCAACATAACTTTTAACAATAGGAGGTTTAATGGCTGTAATAAATCCTCCACAGAAAGAATATATCGCACTACTAATCTGTAAAGAAACCGCCCTGGAGGCATTAACAATAGTTCCGAAGAATCTATTCACAAGTATGGTGTTCCCTTGATTATTTAGCATTCCGGCAATCTGCCCATACATAGTCCATCCAGCAAATGAAGACAAAGGTTTTCGAAATTCATTTCTTTTTATATTTACATAGTGGCATTCAGTATATCGCTTTCTTGCTAAATAAATATAAGTAAATTCTTTAGTGCTATTAATTAATAAAAGAAACAAACCATACAATATCAGTTTATCATAATGGGCAGGAACGTAATATAGTATAATGGCACCTGACAGTTTCAGCACGCCTTCGGATATCGAGATAGCAGCATATATATTCATATCTTCATTTGCAATGACTGCGGAAGAATATGGTAAAGAAAGGATGGTCAAAGCAAACGATACAATGGAGAACTGGTAGATATAATTTGCAGCCACCATTCTTTCGGAAGGGATATTAAGTTGATTGTTAATAAACCATAATCCTAAGCTTTCACCTAATACAATAACAACGATTGTGAAAAGTATGTATATCTCAAGGCTTGCAGAAAATACTTTTCTTAAATCAGAACCATTAGATTCTCCTAAATAATAGGAATAGTACCTTTGAGTAGAAGTCTGTAATGCCGTGGTAACAAAAGACAACATTGTTACTATCCCTGCAACTACATTATAAAGGCCATAATCAGATTCCCCTAATGTATCTAATAATAATCTAACGCTTATTAGGTTTATTATTAGAAGAAAGAGTAATCTTATATATAAGAAAGTCGTATTCTTTGTAATCCTTAAAGATTTATTTTCAGACATGTTGCATTGAACGTTATGCTTTTTATCGGACTTATTGTACCTTATATATCAGAGAGAAAATTTATGCAAAAAGTTCTTTCTTATTCTCTCTACCGATAATCCCAAACACGTAAGGCGAGATAGTTAATATAAAACTATTCAGCGACAATGTCAGCATGAAAGATTCTTTAAACTAAATCTGTTACTCTGTTCTCGACTTTATTCATCTTCCCTTGTACATCTGCTCGTAGTACTTCTCGTACTCGCCGGAGGTGACGCGGTTCATCCACTCCTCGTTGTCGAGGTACCAGCGCACGGTCTTCTCGATGCCCTCCTCGAACTGGAGGCTCGGCTCCCAGCCGAGCTCGCGCTGCAGCTTGCGGCTGTCGATAGCGTAGCGCATGTCGTGCCCCTTGCGGTCGGTCACGTAGGTGATCAGGTCCATGTCCTCGCCCTCGGCGCGTCCGAGCAGGCGGTCCACCGTCCGGATCAGCACCCTCACGATGTCGATGTTCTTCCACTCGTTGAAGCCCCCGATGTTGTAGGTCTCCGCCACCGCGCCCTCGTGGAATATCAGATCGATCGCCCTCGCGTGGTCCTCCACGTAGAGCCAGTCGCGCACGTTCTCGCCCTTCCCGTAGACCGGAAGAGGCTTGCGGTGGCGTATGTTGTTGATGAACAGGGGTATCAGCTTCTCGGGGAACTGGTAGGGGCCGTAGTTGTTGGAGCAGTTGGTCACTATCGTGGGCATGCCGTAGGTGTCGTGGTAGGCGCGCACGAAGTGGTCGGAGCCCGCCTTGCTCGCGCTGTAGGGGCTGTGCGGGCGGTACTTCGTCTCCTCGGTGAAGAACTCCTCGCCGAAGGCCAGGTGCTTCTTTCCCGATGAGGCCGCCGTGCTGAACGGGGCCTCCACGCCCTCGGGGCGCGTCATCTCCAGAGCCCCGTAGACCTCGTCGGTGGAGATGTGGTAGAAGCGCTTCCCCTCGTAGCCTCCGGGCTGCCCCTCCCAGCACCTCCTCGCGGCCTCAAGCAGGCTCAGGGTGCCCAGCACGTTGGTGCGCGCGAAGGTGAACGGGTCGCGGATGCTGCGGTCCACGTGGCTCTCCGCCGCGAGGTGGATCACGCCGTCCACGCCGTAGCCCTCCATCAGCTCGCTCATCTTCTCGAAGTCGCAGATGTCCGCGCGCTCGAACACGTAGTTCGGGCTCGCCTCCACGTCCTTCAGGTTCTCCAGATTCCCCGCGTAGGTCAGTTTGTCCACATTGATTATGCGGTATTCGGGGTACTTCTTCACGAACAGCCTCACTACGTGTGAGCCGATGAACCCGGCGCCGCCCGTGATCATGATTCTCCTCTTGTATTCCATTTACAGGCAGAATTAATAAAATGAATGAGATTAGGACAAAATTAACTATTTTTGTGAGAATGGCAACCAGAGAACCCATATATCTTTACACCGACGGCGCCTCCAGCGGCAACCCGGGCCCCGGGGGCTACGGCGCGGTGCTGGTGTGCGGAAATCTCCGCAAGGAGCTTTCGGGAGGCTTCGCCCTGACCACCAACACCCGCATGGAGCTGCTGGCGGTCATAAAGGGGCTGGAGGCCATACGCTGGAAAGGCGCGCAGGTCAAGGTGTTCAGCGACTCCACCTACGTGGTCAACACAATAACCAAGAACTGGAAGCGCAAGAAGAACCACGACCTCTGGGCGCGGTTCGACGAGCTGAGCGGAGGCTTCGACCTGAGCTTCAACTGGATAAAGG
>OIEN01000967.1_pt1 | contig 14573 bp, 14 predicted proteins | sample 1581741 | NCBI WGS metagenome assembly OIEN01 (sample SAMN01760944, study PRJEB22395) | human gut metagenome | reverse complement strand
TGAATTGGCCTTATAGAGTAGTGGGTAGTTATTATTTCTATAAAAGAAAAGAAATAAAAGATTTGTTATGTTATTTAAGGCTTATTTCTAATCATAAAGATGATGTTTCTTTAGAAAGAGCTATTAATGTACCTAAAAGAGGCATCGGAGATACATCGATTAATAATTTAAGAAATGTAGCTAGTGATGCTAATATGAGTTTGTTTGATTGTTTATCTAAACCTAAAGAGCTAGAGTTTAAAAAATTAATTTTAGAATTAAGCGAAGATGCTAAAAATTTAGATTTAACAGAATTAATTGATAGAGTTTTAGAAAAATCTGGTATGAAAGATGAATTAGAAAAAGAACATACTTTAGAAGCTGATATAAGACTTGAAAACTTAATGGAATTTAAGAGTATTACAGAAAATTATCAAAAAGAAACAGGTACAGTCAATTTGGAAGATTTTTTGGAAGATATAAGTATTGTGGCTGATTCTGCAGATCATCAAAATTTAGATGATGCCTTAACTTTAATGACTATTCATGCTTCTAAAGGACTTGAGTTTAAAGTAGTATTTTTAATAGGAATGGAAGAAGGAATAATGCCTCATTCAATGAGTATGAATGATTCGAGTGAACTTGAAGAAGAACGAAGATTATGCTATGTTGGTATAACCAGGGCAAAAGAAAGATTATTTATTACAAATGCTAAAAGAAGAATGATGTTTGGTAATACTAATATGAATCCACCATCAAGATTTATAAATGAAATCGATGCTGATTTGATTGAAAAAGAAGAATCAAAAGTAGTACAAAACAATTTTGATAAAACTAAATTCTATGATGGAGAAAAAATAGATTATCATCATGGGGAAGTTGTAATGCATGCATCTTTTGGTAAAGGAGTTGTAATTGATTCCGATGATAGATTTGTTACAGTAGCATTTAATAAAAGATTTGGTATAAAGAAATTTTTAAATAACTATCAAGGTTTAAGGAGGATGAATTAATGAGAACATTAGTAGTTATGGCCGCAGGAATGGGAAGTAGATTTGGGGGGTTAAAACAAATAGAACCAGTAGGTCCGAATGGAGAAATTATTGCAGATTATTCTGTATATGATGCAAAAAGAGCAGGATTTTCTAAAGTTGTATTTATTATTAGGAAAGAAAATGAAGATTATTTTAGAAAAAATATTATTAATAAGTATGAAGGTATAGAAGTCAAACTCGCTTTTCAAGAATTAGACAATGTACCTAGGAATGTGGTTATTCCTGATGGAAGAGTTAAAATGCTTGGTACTGGACATGCTTTATATTGTGCAAAAGAATTAATTGATGGAGATTTTATTGTTATTAATTCAGATGATTTTTATGGAAAAAATTCTTATGAGATAGCTTCAAAATTTTTTGATGAAGAAGATGAAAACTATTTAAGTGTTAATTATCCATATGAAGTAACTGCGAGTAAGTATGGAAAAGTAAAAAGGGGAGTAGTTAAAGAAGAAAATGGTATTATAAAATCTATTACTGAAAGCGAAATAGGTGAAGTTGATGGTCATTTTATAGCTAGAAGTCTTACAGATAATCATGAGTTTGAAATAAGTGGTAATACTCCGGTTGCTGTTAATTTCTTTGGATTAAGAAAAGAATTTTTACATATACTAGAAGAAGAATTCGATAAATTTATTCATGGTGAAGTCACTTTAACTAATGAATTTTTACTTCCAGATATACTTAAAAATGGAATTAGTAAAGGTTTATTTAAATTAGAATCAAAAGTATCTGAAAGTAAGTGGATTGGTATGACTTATAAAGAAGATTTGGAAAGTGTTAAAGAACATATTAATAATTTAATTGAAAGGGGAGAATATCCAAGTAAACTTTGGTAATGTTATGGAAGAAAAAAGAAAAAGAGTAGAAGAATTAACAAAAATATTAAATGAAGCAAATTATAATTACTATGTTTTAGATGAACCTACGATTACAGATCAAGAATTTGATAAATATATGAGAGAACTTGAAGAAATTGAGGCTTTGTATCCAGATTTAGCAAGTAAAAATAGTCCCACTAAAAGAGTGGGTGGAGAAGTAATAGAAAAATTTGAAAAAGTTGTAAGAGATAAACCAATGTTAAGTATTTCTGATGTTTTTAGTGAAGATGAAGTTAGAGATTTTATTAAAAAAGTTGAAACTGAAGTTAGTCCTGAATATATTTGTGAACAAAAAATTGATGGTCTTGGTGTATCTTTAATATATGAAAAAGGAAAATTAGTTCGTGGTGTTACTCGTGGTGATGGGTTAGTTGGTGAAGATATTACTCACAATGTAAGAACGATAAAATCAATTCCTTTAGAACTTACAAAACCTGTAGATATTGAAGTGCGTGGAGAAATATTTATGCACAAAAGCACTTTAGAAAAGCTAAATAAAAAAAGAGAAGAAGAAGGTAAACCAAAGTTACAAAATGTGAGAAATGCTGCGGCTGGTAGTATACGACAACTTGATAGTAAAGTTGCTCATGAAAGAGAACTAGATACATTTATTTATTATTTGCCTAATCCAGAAAAATTTAAAATTAAAACTCATCTAGAAGCTTTACAATTTATGAAAAGTTTAGGTTTTAAAATAAATCCTCACAATAAATTAGTTAAAGATATTGATGGAATAATAAACTATATTGAAGATGAAGGGAAAAATAGAAAAAGTTTATCATATGAAATAGATGGAATTGTTATTAAAGTTAATAGTGTAGATTTACAAGAAAAATTGGGGGTTACAGCTAAATATCCTAGATGGGCAGTTGCTTATAAATTTCCTGCTGAAGAGGTACTAACTAAATTAACTGATATTATTTTTACCGTAGGAAGAACAGGAAGAATAACACCAAATGCTGTACTTGAACCTGTTATTGTAATGGGATCAACTATTAGGAGAGCTACACTTCATAATGAAGATTATGTAAATATGAAAGATTTAAAAATCGGAGATATTGTTTCAATTAGAAAAGCTGGGGATGTAATTCCGGAGGTAGTAGAACCTAAACTAGAACGCCGTACAGGTAATGAAGTTGATTTTAAAATGATAGATAGTTGTCCAATGTGTCATGAAAAAATAGAAAAAAGAAAAGGACAAGTGGATTATTATTGTGTAAATCCTAATTGTCCTAGAAGAAATATTGAAGCAATTATTCACTATGTTTCTAGAGATGCACTAAATATTGAAGGTCTTGGTGATGAAATTGTTGAAGAACTATATAATTTAGGATTTGTTAAGAAAATTACTGATTTATATAATTTAAGCGAAAAAAAACAACAAATTATGGAATTTGATGGTTATGGAGAAAAAAGTTTAAATAAAATAATTGAAAATATAGATGCTAGTAAAAACTGTAGTTTAGAAAGATTATTGTTTGGTCTTGGAATAAAAGAAGTTGGTAATAAAACAGCTAAAATACTTGCTCGTAACTTTAGTAGTATGGATAATTTAATAAATGCCAGTGTTGAAGAATTAGAAAGTATTAAAGATATTGGAAATATTACGGCTTTAAGTGTTTATGAATATTTACATAATAAGAAAGATTTAATAGATGAGTTGAAAAATATTGGTGTAAATATGAAATATTTAGGAAAAAGCGTAGGATTCAATGATTTAATAAGTGGTAAAAAGTTTGTTATAACAGGCACAATTGATGGTTATGGAAGAAACAAAATAAAAGAAATACTTGAAAGTTTTAATGGAAGTGTAAGTGAGTCTGTTAGTAAGAATACTGATGTAGTTATTGTAGGGAATGCACCAGGCAGTAAATATCAAGACGCATTAAGGCTAAATATAATGATTTGGGATAATGATAAAACTATTCAGGTACTAAATAATTTGCCAAAAGCATAAATAGATAGTATAATTATATTACTCAAGAGGTGGATTTATGAATAAAATTAAAGAAATATGGGGGAAAAACAAAGTGCTAATAGTATTAGGATTAATACTTTTAGCATGTTTAATTGCAATACTTATTGTTACTTTTTCATTTTTCTTTGGAGGAGGAAAATCACCGGATGGAGATAGAGCTAAAGATATAGATAAATATCCAATAAGTGAAACAATTAAAAATGATTATATTACTTCATTAGAAAGTAATGAGTCAGTTTTAGATGTCAAATTTGATATTAAAGATAATAAGAGAACTGTTTATATTATTATTAATTTTAAAGAGGATACTGCTTTAAGTGATGCACAAGCTATAGTTGCTGCGAGTGTGCCTACATTAGGGGAAAATTTATTATCATATTATGATTTTGAATTTTTAATAAAAAGTAATAAATCTGAAAACAGTGATGGTTTTACAATACTAGGCGCAAAAAATGTTTCTGGATCTGGTCTTGTATGGAATAATAATAATCCTGTAGAAAGTGAAGATAAGTAATGAAAAAGAAAAGAAATATAATAATATTAATTGTTAGTATATTGTTAGTTATTGGTATTGCTGTAGGTTTGTTTTTTCTTTTAAATGATAAAAACAAATTAACTGTTGTAGAAAGAAATTGGATTAATAATAATATTGGGACGATTCAAAATGTTAATGTTTTAAATAATGTTAATGTGTTTGGTAAAGATGGTAGTGGAGTTTTTTATGATTTTATAAAAGATTTTGAAAGTGAATATGAATTAGATATCAATCCGATAACATTTAATTATGGAAATAATCCAAGTGGTATAACATTTGGTGTTAATAATAAAGTTAATGATACAGATGCTTTATTTTATACAGATCATTATGTTTTGGTAGGAAAAAACAATGATATTGTAACAAGTATTGAAGATTTAAATGGAAAAACAATTGGTATTTTAAGTAATGATTTAAGTTATGTTAGTAAATATATAAAGAAGGCAAGTAATGTATCATTTAAACAATTTGATAATGAAGATGAATTAATAAGTGATATGAATAGTGATTTAAACTATATGTTAGTACCATTAATGAAATATATGGATACTATTTTAAGTAAAGATTATAAAATATTATATCATTTTAGTGATATTAAAGAATATTATGTACTTTCTGTAAAAGATGATACTTTATCTAGTGTGCTAAAAAAATATTTTAATAAATGGAAAGATAATTTTGAAAAAGTATATAATAATAATTTATTTAAAACTTTTACTAGTTCAATGAATATAAGTGATACTGAAGTTGATTCAATGCAAAGTATTACATATAATTATGGATTTGTAAATGCTTCACCATATGAAGTTATTATTGGGGGAAAATATGGAGGAATAATTGCTGTATATTTAAGTAATTTTAGTAAGTTTGCTGATGTTGAATTTAATTTTGTTAAATATAAAAACTTTAATAAATTTACAAATGCTGTAAAAAATAAAAATATTGATTTATATTTTAATTATTATAATTTTGTAGATGATTTTTATCAAACTGATGGACTTATGATTGAATATGTTGTAGCAGCAGAAAGAAAAAATAATACTGTTATTAAATCAATTGATTCATTAATTGGTGAAACTGTATATGTTCAAGAAAATAGTAAAATATATGATTATGTAAAAAATATAAGTGATGTAAATGTTAAAACATTTAGTACAACAAAAGAGTTATTTAAACTAAATAAAAAGGATGTTTATATTGTTCTTGATAAAAATACATTTGATTATTATAGTGAAAACGGATTAGATAATTATACAGCTAGATATACTGATTATATTAAAAATGAATATACATTTAAAGTAAGAACTAATAGTGCTTTATATAGATTGCTTGATAAATATATCGGAGTAATGGATGAAAATGAAATGATTATAAAAGGATTAGATAATCATTATGATACTATAAAAAATGGTTCAATTATAACTAAAATAGCAGAATATATTTTATATTTTGTAATATTGGTAATAATAGTTGTTTTAATTGTATTAAGAAAAAGTAAGAAAATATCTATTGCTAGAAAAATTAAAAAAGATGATAAAATGAAATTTATTGATCAATTAACTAGTTTAAAGAATAGAAATTTTTTAACTGAAAATATAGATACTTGGAATAATAATACAATTTATCCTCAGACCATAGTGGTTGTTGATTTAAATAAAGTTCAAGAAATAAATGATTTATATGGATATAATGAAGGAGATAAACAAATTAAAGCATTAGCTAATGTGCTTGTTAAAACACAACTTGATAATAGTGAAATAATGCGTACAGATGGTAATGAGTTTGTTATTTATTTAGTTGGATATAGTCAAAAGCAAATAAGTAATTATATATTTAAATTAAATAAGGAAATAAAGAAATTACCATATCAATTTGGGGCTGAATTTGGTTATAGTATGATTTTAGATGATATTAAAACTATTGAAGATGCTTTAAATGAAGCTGTTGAAGATATGAAGAAAAATAAGGATAATAAAAACAATGAAGAAGATTAAGGGAGAATTAAAAGAATTTTTTGATAATTTTAAGAAAGTACTTTTTAGACCTGAAATGGCAATTCTCCCAGGTCAACTTGCTTATTTCTTTGTTTTAGCTATTGTACCTACGATTACATTAATTGGGTATGAAGCTGCTCTTCTTAATTTGTCAACGGATGTAATATTTGATTTTATTGGATCAGCATTTTCTCCGGATATAGCTAATATGCTTCTTAATACTGCGGGTATGAGCGGAGGAAAAGGTGTTGGATTTTTCTTGGTAGTAATTATTGGGTATTTTATAGCATCAAATGGTCCAGCATCAATAATTATTACTTCAAATACTATTTATGGAGAAAAACAAGAAGGTTTTTTTAGAAGAAGATTAAAAGCTTTAATAATGACTTTTGTTTTGGTATTACTATTTATCTTTATGTTAGTTGTGCCAGTTTTTGGTAATAAAATTATAGAATTATTTAAATATGTAAATATTAATGCCACAGTTACAAGTAATGTTGAATCTGTTATTAAAATACTTCAAGGTCCGATTACTTGGTTGATTATGTATTTTTTTATAAAAATATTATATACAATGGCTCCGAATAAAAAAATTAGAAGTAAAAGTGTTGGATATGGTGCTATATTTACAACATTTTCTTGGGTTGTTATTACAAATATTTATTCATATTATATAAATAATATTGCTCATTATAGTACATTTTATGGAGGACTTGCTAATATAGTTATTTTAATGTTTTGGTTTTATTTACTTGCTTATGCCTTTACAATTGGAATGGCCTTAAATTATAGAAAAGAAGAAGTAGAATTAGAAAAAACTGGTACTATAAATACAGTAAAGTAGGGTAAATTAATAATATGTACTACGGATATTACTTATGTACATGATTTAGTTTTCGATATAATCCTAGTATTCTTTACTAAAATATATTGAAGAGTAATACTCCATTAGAACTTGAGTTATCTTGAGTTCTTTTTTTGTTGGGTGTTGCTTTTTTTTCGTAAAATGATATACTTATATCGAGGTAGTTATGAGTAAGAAAAGTAGTAATAAAAAGAGTATAACTTTTAAAAATTATTTAGTTATACTTTTAGTGGTTTTAAGTATTATAATAACGGGATTAATTTATTTTATAAATGTATTACCGATGGAATATTTTTTAGTTTATGTATTTGTTTTAATAATTGTTGATTTAATTATATCTTGGTTATTGCTTGCAAAGGGCAAAGTAAAAAATTTAATTGGTGGATTATTTGCCCTTATACTAAGTGTTGTAATGATTTTTGGAATTAATTATAGTTTGAATACAATGGATTTTTTTAAACAGTTTGGTTTTAATGAATATAAAACAGAAAATTATAATGCTTTAGTTTTAAAAGAAAGTAAGATAAATAAAATTAATGATTTAGATGAAAAAGTAATTGGGCATATGGATGAAAATTTATATGAGGGGTTAAAAAAAGCATTAGATAAAATAAGTAAAAATATTTCTTTTAATAATAAAAAGTTTGATGAGGTAAGCGAATTATTAAATGTTTTAGAAAAAAAGGATGTTGATGCAATAATTTTAGAAGATGCACAATTAGATATAATTAATGAAGAAAATAATGTTGATGAAATATTAAAAAAGATAGATATAATAAAAGTAGAAGTAAAGATATCTGATGTTGGAAAATCTGTTGATGTAACAAGTGATCCTTTTAATGTTTATATTTCTGGTATAGATACTTATGGAAGTATAAATAAAGTTTCAAGAAGTGATGTTAATATGATTATGAGTGTAAATCCTAAAACAAAAGAAATTCTTTTAACAAATATACCTAGAGATTATTATGTGAAATTACATACATTTAAAGAATATGATAAACTTACACATGCTGGTATTTATGGTGTTGATGAAAGTATTAAAACATTGGAAGATTTATTTGATACTAAAATAAACTATTATATAAAAGTTAATTTTACTTCTTTAGAGGATTTGGTTGATGCTTTAGATGGAATTACAGTTTTTTCACAATATAATTTTACTTCACAAGATGGATATACATATAAATATGGAGAAAATGTTTTAGATGGAAAAAAAGCCTTATCTTTTGCTAGAGAACGAAAATCTTTTAAAGATGGAGATAGAGAAAGAGGTAAAAATCAACAACTTATTTTAACTTCAATAATTAATAAAGCTATTTCTCCGAAAATATTAACTAATTATGTTGATATCCTTAAAGCTTTGAAAGGAAAGTTTGTTACAAATATAAGTGATAACGATATTTCTAAATTGATTAAAATGCAACTTAATAATGAAAGTAGTTGGAATATTAAAACTATAAGTGTTGATGGAAGTGATGCAATGGATTATGTGTATAGTTATAAAAAAACTAAATTATATGTTATGAAACCTGATGAAAAAACTGTTAATAATGCTAAAGAAAATATTAAAAATGTATTAAAAATTAACGATTAATTTATTAAATGTAAACTAAAAGTGTCAAATTTGACACTTTTTTCTGTGGAGTTTTTGACTAGTTTTGTCGAAGGCGTTTAAAATTTTAAAAATAAACTCTAAACTAATATGTAAGGAGATATGAATATGTTTAAGTTAGAGCTAGAGTATAAAAATGGTATATTGTTTGCAAGACTTAAAGGAATATTAAATAAAAAAAATAGTTATAAAATAAATAATTATTTGAATCCGGTGTTAAAAAAACATAATATAAAATATTTAGTTTATAATTTTGAAGATTTAGAAATGATAGATAACTCGGGAATGGAAGCTATTATAAATAGTAAATATTATATAAAATGTAATAAAGGGGTTATCAAAGTATGTGGGGTATCTGGGGCACAAGAGTATTTATGTAAGTATTTAAAACTGTCTAAGGTTAAAAGTGAAATTGATGCGTATGTTGAAATGGAGGCTATGTAATGTTAGAAGAAATAATTAAATCAAGTGTTGGGTTAATATGGAAGATAGCTAAAAATTTTTATGGAGTTGATAGAAATGATTTATATCAAGCTGGAGTTCTTGGTGTAATTAAAGCATATCAAAATTATAAAGATAATGGTGTTACTAAATTTAGTACATATGCTTATAATTATATATTCGGAGAAATGTATATTTTAGCCAATAATAAAACAATTAAATTAAATAAAGATATAACAAGATTACTTAAAATGATTGATATGGGAAAAGTTAGATTGTCACAGGAGTTAATGCGTGAACCTTCGAATAGAGAATTAGCTCAATATTTAGAAATGGATTTAAAATCTTTAGAACAAGTAGAGATGTATAGAAGTGAGTTTATATCTATGGATGAAGAATGTGATGAAAAAAGAGATTTACATGAAGTAATTGCAAGTAGTGAAAATATAAGTGAAGATGATAGAATAATATTAAATGATAGTATAAATACATTAGATTCTTTAGAAAAAGATATTATTAAAAGTCGTTATTATGAGGATTTATCTCAAAGCGAAACTGCAAGAAAGCTTGGAATTACTCAAGTAATGGTATCAAGATATGAAAAAAGAAGTTTAAATAAAATGAGAAACTTTATGTATATGTAGAAATTTTTAATTCATAATAATAATGGTGAATGTTATGAATAAAGAAGACTATAAAAAATTAGTTAAAAAGCATACTCCGAAGGAACCAAGATTAAGAAATGTGGGAGTTGCTTTTTTAGTGGGAGGGTTAATTGGACTTTTTGCCGAATTAATGATTTTTATTTTTATGAATTGCTTTTCAGTATCAAGTGTTGAAGCTGGTTTGATAACTGCTTTGATAATTATATTTTTGTCAAGTTTACTCACTGCTTTAGGTTTTTTTGATAATTGGGTTAATGTTTGTAAATGTGGACTTATTATTCCAACATCAGGATTTGCACATAGTGTTGCATCTAGTGCATTAGAATATAAAAAAGATGGATTAATTACAGGATTGGGTTCTAATTTTTTTAAACTTGCTGGTTCTGTAATATTGTATGGTATTATTTCATCATTTATTTTAGTGATTGTGAGGTTGATTATTGGTGGCTAGTATGAAATTTAAAAATGTTTATTTAAATGATTTTTATACAATTGTTGGCCCTCTTGAAAAAAATAGTCAATTAAAAAGACTAGATATGGTTATGGATGATTATTATTTGGGAGAAAAAACATTTGAACAAGCTGAAGTTAAAATGCAACAAGTTGTGATTGATAATATTATTGGGAAAAATAATCTAAATATTAGTGATGTTGATTTGTTAGTTGGTGGAGATTTAACTAATCAAATTGCTATTAGTAATTATAGTGCTAAAAACTATAATATTCCTTTTTTAGGTCTTTATTCTGCTTGTGCAACTTTTGTTGAAGGATTGATTGTTTCATCTACTATGATTGATAGTGGTAAATTAAAAAAAGTTATTAATATTACAAGTAGTCATAATTTAACTGCTGAAAGACAATTTAGATATCCAGTTGAATATGGGGCCCCGAGACCTCACACTGCAACTTTTACATCAACGGGAGCAATTTCTACACTTTTAAGTAAGAAACCTAGTAGAATAAGAATAGAAAGTGCAACAATTGGGGTGCCTGTAGATTTAGAAGTAAGTGATGCTAATAACTTAGGGGCAGCAATGGCTCCGGCGGCAGCAAGTACTATTGCAACTCATTTTGCTAGTTTGAAAAGAGATGCAAATTATTATGATTTGATATTAACTGGAGATTTGGGATGTGTTGGTAGTGAAATCTTAAAAGATTATTTGGAAACAGTGTATAATATACGATTAAAAAAATATATGGATGCAGGATGTGAACTATATTTAGATAGTCAAGATACTTATGCTGGAGGAAGTGGACCTGCTTGTTTACCAATTGTTTTATTTAATAAAGTATTACTTAATAAGAAGTATAAAAAAATACTTTTAGTAGCAACTGGGGCTTTACATAGTCCAACTACAGTTAACCAACATGGCACAATTCCATCAATTGCTCATGCTTTAAGTTTGGAGGTGGAATAATGAATTTTCTAATGGCATTTTTGTTTGCTGGTTTTATGTGTGCTTTAGCTCAAATTATTTTAGATAATACTAAATTAACACCAGGTCATATAACAAGTATTTATACTGTAGGTGGTGCTTTTCTATCTTTTTTAGGAATTTATGATTGTCTTATAAAAAACTTTGGAGCTGGAGCAACAATTCTTATTTCAAATTTTGGTCATGCACTTTATAGTTCTGCTTGGCAAGGATATGTTGAAGAAGGATTCTTTGGTATTTTTAGTAATATGCTTTGTAAGTCTTCGGGAGTAATAACCGGTGCAATCGTAGTGGCTTTTCTTGTATCAATTGTTTTTAAACCTAAAAATTAAGTTGCTGATAAAATAAAGTAACTTTTTTTTGTTTTTACTTTTCCCTAGAAATAGGATGAAATGATGCAAATATCCCGATTTATGTCGATTTGTGACGGACGATTTTTCTTGCAATGTTAGTTATTTGGGCTTTAAGATATAAACTTATCGAGGGAGGTTTTTATGCCAAGTAAATTAATTGAAAAAGAAAAAACAAAAGATGTCTTTTATGGCTTTAATTATGATAAGATGTTTAAAGCAGTATTCGTGGGATTTAATGAAGATCGGACACACTTACTTTGTGAACTTTTAAGATTTATTCACATATCATTAAATTATGGAGTAACTTTGAGTGAGCCATTAGTTAAGTGTTATACATTCTATGATAAAGATCATGAAAAAGAATTGGATAATCGTTTCAAATATTATAAAATCAACGTTGAAAAGTTTGCTAAACTTTAGTATGATAAAGACGAGAAAGGGGCTTGAGAAAAACCTCTATTAACAATGATAGGAATCAAGAATAAAGATGATTTAGAAAAGTATTGTAGTGATATAAATAGCTCTAGTGTTAAGGAGAATGTTGATAAATTGAAAAGATTAAATAAAGATGATGTATTCATATATGATATAACTGTGGAAGAAGAGGAAAAGTATCTTCAAAATACCGAAAGAAATATTGCAAGAAGAGAAGGTTTAGCTGTAGGAGTAGCTAAAGGTGAATTAAATGCTAAATTAAATATTGCTAAAAAGCTATTAAACAATGATTATTTAATTAATGAAATTGTTGAAATAACTGGTCTTTCAATTGAAGATGTAAAAAAATGAATAAAAAATAAACAAATGTTTGTGTTTTTGTTGACATTTAATTAAACATGAGTTACAATTAATTTGTATCAGGGTATTAGGAGGAAAAATGAAAATTACAAAAGATGAGAAGAATAAAGATAAGGCGTTAGAACAAGTATTAGCTGATATTGAAAAACAATTTGGTGCTGGTGCAATAATGAAACTCGGAGATAATGATCATATGAATGTTGATGTTACTTCGAGTGGGTCAATAACTATAGATGTTGCTTTAGGTGTTGGTGGCTATCCAAAGGGAAGAATAATTGAAATATATGGTCCTGAATCTAGTGGTAAGACAACAGTTGCATTACAAGCTATTGCAGAAGTTCAAAAAAATGGTGGAAGAGCAGCATTTATTGATGCTGAACATGCACTAGATCCCGTTTATGCAAAAAATTTAGGAGTTAATATAAATGAATTATTGTTAAGTCAACCAGATACTGGAGAACAAGCCTTGGAAATATGCGATGCACTAGTTAAAAGCGATGCTGTCGATATTGTTGTAATTGATTCAGTTGCAGCCTTGGTTCCTCAAGCTGAAATTGATGGAGATATGGGAGATTCACATGTTGGTCTTCAAGCAAGATTAATGTCACAGGCGTTAAGAAAATTATCTGGAACAATGAATAAAACTAAAACAACTGCAATATTTATTAATCAATTAAGAGAAAAAGTTGGTGTTATGTTTGGAAATCCAGAAACTACGCCAGGTGGAAGAGCATTAAAATTTTATTCAAGTATTAGACTTGATGTAAGACGTGGTGAACAAATTAAAGTGGGAGATCAAATTGTTGGTAATAAAACCAATATTAAAGTTGTTAAAAATAAGGTAGCACCACCTTTTAAAACAGCAACAGTTGATATTATGTATGGTGAAGGTATTTCTCGAGAAGGAGAGATTTTAGATATTGCAAGCGATTTAGCTATAATAGATAAAAGTGGAGCATGGTACTCTTATAATGGAGAGAAAATTGGTCAAGGAAAAGAAAACGTTAAAATTTTCTTGAAAGAAAATACTGCTTTGAGAGATGAACTTGAACAAAAAATTAGAGAACATTATGGTTTTATAGAAAAAAAGAAAGATAAAAAAGAAAAGAATTCAGAAAAGTAAACTGAATTCTTTTTAAAAATATTAAGTTTAAAGGAAAAAAAGTGGTGATAAATGAGTAAAGGATAATGAATAAAAAGTTGTTGGTTAAATCTGACAACTTTTTTTGTGGCTAAAATTTTACTTGATTATCATGTTTTTCTTGACATTTTTGTCATTTTGTATTATTATCTATTGGTATTTATGCGAAAAAAGGGTGATGTTTTATGGATAAGATAATAAATATTGCTGTAGTTGCACATGTTGATGCTGGTAAATCTACTTTAGTTGATGGATTATTAAGACAAAGTGGGGTTTTTAGAGCAAATGAAGAATTAGTTGATTGTGTTATGGATAGTGGAGACCTTGAAAAAGAAAGAGGTATTACTATTACAGCTAAAAACTGTGCTATTAAGTATAAGGATTATAAAATTAATATAGTTGATACTCCGGGTCATGCTGATTTTTCTAGTGAAATTGAAAGAGTTATCAAGACTGTTGATACAGTTATTTTACTTGTGGATTCTGCAGAAGGACCAATGCCTCAGACTAGATTTGTGTTAAAAGAAGCATTACAAAATAATTTAAAACCAATTTTATTTATTAATAAGATTGATAAAAAAGATCAAAGAGCAGAAGAAGTTGTTGATATGACATTTAATTTATTTATGGAATTAGGGGCAACTGATGAACAACTTGATTTTCCAATTCTTTATGGTAGTGCTAGAAGTGGTTATGCAATTTATAATATGGGGGATGAAGGTAAAGATTTAACGCCATTATTTGAAACTATTGTTAATAATACTAAAGTGTTTGAAGGTAATGAGGCTGATCCATTACAATTACAAGTATGTCAACTTGCATATGATGATTATATTGGAA
>OIEN01000956.1_pt1 | contig 14693 bp, 6 predicted proteins | sample 1581741 | NCBI WGS metagenome assembly OIEN01 (sample SAMN01760944, study PRJEB22395) | human gut metagenome | reverse complement strand
GTTTTATTCCATCATATCCTTTAAGCATTGCATTAACATCAAAGTCACTTCTTCTAATACTAAAATAAGCTGAATAATAATATAAAGGATAATAAACTTTAAACCATGCAACACGATATGCCATCATAACATAAGCACAAGCGTGAGCTTTTGGAAACATATACTCTATTTTTCTACAGCATTCGATGAACCATTCTGGTACACTGAATTCTCTCATATATGCAACATGTTCATTCCAAGTCTCAGGTTCTTTTTTTGCTTTTCCTTTACGAACAAACTCAGATATCTTGAAGGCTCTAGATGGATCAAGTCCATAGTTAATTAAACTAACCATAATATCATCACGACAACCTACAACTTCATTAAATGATGCAACATTATTAACAATCAAATCACGCACATTACCTTGCCATACATTGGTTCCATGTGATAAACCTGCAATCTTAACTAAATCTGCAAAATGAGTTGGTTTAATCTCCAAAAGCATATTAATAGCAAAGTTTGTACCAAACTCAGGAATACCAAGTGTACCAGTTTTACACAAAATTTGTTCTTCCGTTACCCCAAGTGCCTTCGGTGATGTAAATAAACTAATAATATTTTTATCATCAAAAGGTATTTCATTTTTGATATCAATACCTGTAGTATCTCCTAGATATCTAAGCATTGTTGGATCATCATGTCCAAGTATATCAAGTTTTAAAACATTATCATGAATAGCATGGAAATCAAAATGTGTTGTATACCATGTACTATCAGGTTCATCCGCAGGATACTGATATGGTGTAAAATCAAATACATCCATATACTGAGGAATAACAATAATACCTCCGGGATGTTGACCTGTTGTTCTTTTTACTCCCGTACAACCAATAGAAATTCTTTCGATTTCCGTATTATTTAAAATAATACCTTTATCTTCACAATATGCTTTTACATAACCAAATGCAGTTTTTTCAGCAACTGTTGAAATAGTTCCTGCACGATAAGCATGATCTTCACCAAATAATACCTTTACATGGTTATGAGCATCAGCTTGATTATCCCCGGAAAAATTAAGGTCGATATCTGGAACTTTTTCAGCTTTAAATCCCAAGAATGTCGCAAATGGCATATCTTGACCTTCTTTTTTTAGTTTTGTACCACATTCGCAAGTCCTATCAGGCATATCATAACCTGATGGATAAAGGCTTGCCAGACTCTCACCAGCTTCGTCTTCAAAATAAGATTTCTTACAATTTGGACAAACATAATGTGGAGGAAGTCCATTAACTTCAGTTATTCCCATCATCGTAGCAACTAAGCTTGAACCAACAGATCCACGAGAACCTACAAAATATCCATCTTCATTTGATTTTTTAACCAATTTTTCAGCAATTAGATAAATAACATCATACCCACCACCAATGATACCTGCAAGTTCTGCTTCCAATCTTTCTTCAATATTTTTAGGAAGGGGATTACCATATATTTCATGTGCTTTATTATAAACCATTTCTTTAGTTACTTCTGCACTATTTTCCAAAACTGGGGTATACAATTTATCTCTAATTATTTGTAAATGTTCAACCATATCAGCAATTTTATTTGTGTTTGTAATAACTATTTCTTTAGCTAAATCTTCACCTAGAAATGAAAATGCATCAAGCATTTCTTGCGTAGTCATAAAATACATATTAGGTAGTTCAATCCCTTCTCTATTTAAAGGATGAATTTTACCATTAGTTTTTTGATGAACAATGACTTTACGATAAATTAAATCTTCCGGTCTTAAATTATGAACATCCCCGGTTGCACAAACTAGTTTTCCCATACTTTTAGCAAGTTTAACTAATCTTGAAACGTAACCATTATATTCCATTACACTATGAAATTTTTTATCTTCTCCAATTAAATGTGAACAAGCAGAAGCCGGTTGAACCTCAATATAATCATAAAAATTCATTAAATCTTTTAAGTCATCATCACTCATACCGTAGCCCTTATCAAAAACTTCACCATTAACACAACCACTACCAACGATTAACCCTTCACGCAAACTTATCAAATCAGTCCGAGGAATCTTAGCATCTTTACCCTTAAATAAGTATTTTGTATTAGCTAAACTAATTATCTTAAATAAGTTTTTTAATCCCACAGGATTTTTAGCAATTACAGTTAAATGAAAAGGCCTTGCAAACTTAATAGCATTTTCTTTATCTGCTAAAGTTTCTAAATCTATCGTAGTATTAATATTTTGACTCTTTAATTCATATAACATTTTATAAAAACATTTACTAGTTCCTTCACAGTCATAATCTGCTCTATGGTGTTTATCTTCATCCCATTCAACTTCTAAATTTTTAACTAATGTCGATAATTTATGATTTCTCCATGTTGGATACATATTTCTAGCAAGTCCCATAGTATCTACAACCGTATTATTAAATTCGCCTAGATTATATTTTTTACATGCACTTGCTACAAAAGAAATATCAAATTGAGCATTATGAGCAACTAAAGGCAAATCTCCGCAAAATTCTAAAAACCTTTTGGTTACATTTTCTTCTGAATCTTTTCCCACTAACATTTCATCAGTAATATTAGTAAGTTCTGTTATAATCTTAGGTAAAGGTGTTGGACAAGCAATTAACTCATCAAACCTATCAATAATTTCATCATTTTTTACTTTAACTGCCCCGATTTCAATCATTTGATCAACACCACTATTTAACCCAGTAGTTTCAGTATCATACACAACATATTCTTGGTCAAACAAAGGATATTCTTTATTTTTAAAAACTATATTAGACTCAACATCAACAACATTAAGTTCTGCTCCGTATAAGGCTTTAAATTTATCGGCATCCTCTTTACCCTTATTAGCTTTTTGCAAAGCGTTATATATATCTGGATAAGCCTGTAATGAATTATGATCTGTTACAGCAACAGCTTTATGTCCAAGTTTCATAGCAAATTTAGCAAGTCCTGCAGTTGGAACTACACCATCCATCATACTCATCATTGTATGAGCATGAAGTTCCACTCTTTTTTCTTTACAATCATCTTTAACACTTACATCCTTAGATGGAATTATTTCAATATTTCTTGCATTAATAACCATTTGATGTAAATATTCATCCATTTCCATATGTCCATGAACTCTATACCAAGAGCCTACATTTAGCTTTTTATTTAAATGAGCAAACTCTTCTTCATTAAACCTAACCAGTTTCATTAAATAACTATCAGTTTTATCACTAACTTTCATATTCATGATAAATACTGGGCCTTTTTTTCCTTGCCTTTCTGTCACTTCTTTTTGAAATATATATACTTCCACAATAATATTTTTCATTTCTCCCAAAATATTATTTAATTTTATTACATCACCATCTTTATGTACTCCTAAAATAATGGGACTTTCTTCTTCTTTCTTAGATGATACACTTTGTTTTTCTAATTCTATTTCTTCTTGAATATTTTTTCTTTCATCTTCACTTATATTTACTTCAATATTAAAATTACCTAATCCATATCTATTTAAATTATTAAGGATTCCTTTTGATTCATGTAATAAATCACTTCTTTCAAAATCATTTAATACATGAAAATATATAGTATTATCTATTACTTCAATACTACTTTTTTTAACACTTATTAAAGATGGTCTTTTTAATATAATATCATTTATCAAATAATCTAAATATGATGTTATATCTTCATCTGTTACTTCATCATAACTAATATTTATATCACAGTTTTTTTCTCCATTTATTCCATTCATAGCACACAAAAACAATCTATTTACACTACCAACTGGCAACACATTTTTATTTTTTATATATACTAAAAATTTATTTTCCCCTTTTTTAAAAACAACTCTATCTAATAATGCTTCATTAAATGCATCATCATTAAAAGAAATACTCTTAAAAAATCTATTTAATTCTTCGCTCATCTAAACCACCTTCTTTATATTATTAACAATTATACTCACTTTGTCAAATCTTTTTGAAACACTTCCCATTATTTCCACAAGATCACCTTCATGGATATTATTTATTATTTCATATTTATTTGGAAAAACAGTAAAATCTCCAGACTTAGTTTCATCACTACACAACATAAATGCCATATCTTCATTCTTTTTAGTCTTAATACTTCTAATTTTATCTACCAAAACTATACATTTTACATTTTTAAATAAATTTTTTTCTATTTCACATAACTTAACTACATTTTTATATTTACTTGAAGGATGATTACTAATAAGCATACCATATGCTTCCAATTCATCATTTCTAAGATCTACTTCATCATACTCATTTACTTCAATTAATACTGGTTTTTTTATTATATCAGTTCCATCACTTAAATTAGCATAATTCATAATACTTTCCATATTTTCTATTAAAGTATGACGATTAATCATAAATGTATCAAACAAGCCTGCTTTAACTAACTTTTTAAATATATCTTCATTTATAAAATCCCTAGTTTTATATGCAAAATCAAATATATCTTTAAATCCAATATCTCTTACTTCAATTATTTTTTTAGCAACATCTTCATTAATTCCTTTTACTTGAATAAATGGCATCATAACATCTTTATTTCTTACATAAAATCCATTTTTACTTAAATTTATATCAGGCTTAATTATTCTAAAACCTTTACTTTTCAAAAAACTAATTGAGTCTCTAATTTTATCACTATCTTTACCATTAATCATTTCTATAATAAAATATTCTGGATATTTAAATTTTAAATAAGCCATTTGATAAGCTATATATGCATAAGCAACTGAATGAGATTTATTAAAACCATAATTTGCAAATTTAACAATTAAATCATATATTTTTAAAACTACATCTAGTTTATATCCTCTTTTTAATGATTTATTTATAAACTTTTCTTTTTCTTCATTGATAATATTTTCTTTTTTCTTAGATATAGCTCTTCTTATTAAGTCTGCTTCTGCAAGAGTATAACCCGCTACAACTCTAAGTATTGCCATAATCTGTTCTTGATAGATTATAATACCATATGTTTCTTTTAAGATACCTTCAAGTGTTTTATCAATATAATCTACTTTTTCTTTACCTTTTTTTCTAAGTACATATGTATCAACTTCATCAATAGTACCAGGTCTACCCAAAGCAATACCTGCCACTAAATCTTGAAAGCATGTTGGTTCAATTTTTTTTATAATGTTTCTAAGTAAAGGCGTTTCAAATTGAAAGATTCCTTCAGTTTTTCCAGAAGAAAATATTTTATATACCTCTTTATCATCTAAGCTAATATTTTTAAGTTTATCATGCCCAACTACATCAAGAATATTAGCAATTGTACTTAAATTTTTAACAGCCAAAAAATCCATCTTAAGTAAACCAATACTTTCCATATAATCCATTGTACAGCCTGTAATTAAAGTATTATTTTCACAATGAATTGGTATTATTTCATCTAACTTCTCACTTGATATTACAACACCAGCAGCATGAGTAGAAGTATTTTTCTTAAGACCTTCAAGATGCATCGAAATAACATACAAATTTTTTATTTCTTTATAATTATTAATATATTTTTTTACAATTTCATTTTTTAAATTATCTTTTAAACTTAAACTTCCATTAATACATTTAATAAAACTATCTAATAAATTATTACTTATATTTAATATTTTACCTACTTCTCTTAATACTAATTTACTTTTAAAAGTTGTAAAAGTTAAACCTAAAGCAACATTACTCATTCCATATTTACTTCTTACATAATCTATTACTTGTTCTCTTTTATAAGCATCAAAATCTATATCTATATCAGGCATTGTAATTCTCTCTGGATTTAAGAATCTTTCAAACATCAACCCGAAACTAATTGGATCAATCTCTGTTATGCCTATTGAATAACTTACCAAAGACCCTGCCGCAGATCCTCTGCCTGGTCCCACTAAAATATTATTTTTTTTAGCATACAAAACATAATCATAAACAATTAAAAAATAATCTACAAACCCCATTTTATTTATTACATCAAGTTCATATTTTAATCTATCAACATATTCTTTACTTACTTTGCCATTTAATCTTTTATTTAAGCCTTTAACACAAAGATTTTTAAGCAATTCATAAGAATTATCACTATACTTAGGTATATATCTTTTATCTAAAGGTATTTCTATATTAATCAAATTAACTATTTTTTCAATATTTTCATCCCTAACATCATCACAATAGCAGCAATCACTATTTACTTCAATATTATCTTTTCTTAATATATCTAAATACTTCAAATAACTTACTTCTTCTTTTTTTAAAACTCTTAAGTCTTTAAAAAACACAATATTTTTAGTAATAGCCAAAGCATTAATCTTTTCATATTGAGTTTTATACCCAATAAAAATTACATCAAAACAACTAAATTCATTATATAATTCTTTACTTTCATATGGTAATATCACTAATATATTTTTACAAAATTCTTTTATATTCAAAACATTTAATTCATTTTTTTCCTTCAAAGTATGTATTTTTAATAAATTTTTATATCCTTCATAATTAATAGCATATAAACATACTTCTAAGTTATTTAATTTAATACTTAGTCCAATAATGGGTTTTATATTATTTTTTTTGCAACTAAAATAAAAGTCTAGTACTCCGTATAAATTTTCATCACATATACCACATGCATTAATTTTATTATCACACAAAAAACTAATTAAGTCAGGCATCTTAATTAAGCTTTTTAATAATGTATAATCTGTTGTTACTTTTAATGGTATATGCATAATTTACTCCCTAATAATATTTTATCACAATAACAAAGTTAATTAAAGAAAAATAAAGTACATTTTTAAAAGCACTTTATTTTACACAAAACAATTTAATTCTAGTAAGAAATTGTAATTGGCTGTTGTCTAGGTATTCCAGAACCACCAAGATATTTAACATTTGAAGAAAGATAAAAGACTGGTCGAATAGAAAAAGTTGAATCATCCGGAGCAACATTTTCTCTAATACCTCCAGCAGCATTAATATAATATTTTTCTGATAAATTTAAAGATGAAATTGTCCATTCATTCTTTTTTTAAATACATCCAATTGTTTTTTGTTGCTAGAGCATCATTATAATCACTCATCGATAACGTCCATGCCTTAGACAGAGCTGCAAATCCATAGTCGCTTACATACATTAATCCAATTTTTGCACTATATGTTGTAGTATCTGTTGGTTTTATAACCTCATTTTGATAGGTATCATATGGATTACTATGCAATATATGATTTATATTTTCTCCAACTTTCCAGACAGTGGTATCAATATTATTTTTTAAATCACCAAGTTGATTTAAATATGTGTCATTCAAATAAGCATTTACACTCGATTGAGCCCAAGTGCCTGTAGAACTATTATTCCAAGGCATATTGTCAATCGTTGCAAGACTTATAACCTTTACTCTTCCATTTATTACTCCGATTATTCTATAATAATTATTATTAATTAAAATATAATTCAATGGACTTGAACCAGAAAATCTATATGAATTATCATTCGCACCATTTGTTAAATTTGCATCGTGATGATAGATACCTGACACTGATGGTAAACTTTTATTTGCATAAGCAATAATGCAATCAGCCAAAAGATCACCAGATGTACAAACTTTAGATAAACTAGTTTGAATTTCGTCTTTTTGTATAATTAATTCTGCATTAAAATTTTTACCAGCATTTTCTGCTTGATTAAAATTATAATTGACAAATGTTACTGTTACATTCCATGCTTCTTCAGTTGTTGATGCTGTAGTAATTTCTCTATTATTTAAAATAGTTATTAATCCTTTTTTATTTGTTATATCAAATCCAGATATTGTATTTCCATTTCCGTCTGTCACTGTTTTGTATGTCAAACTTGTTAAACCTGTTACACTTGTTAATTCTGTATTATTTCCATCTTTTATTGTTAAAAGTATTTCTGGTGTATCTTTGTTTTGACTATACACAAAGGTATTATCAGATATATTTAAATATAGATAGTATTTATTCGTAGCACTATTTGTTTTATTATTTGCTGTTAATATTGCTTTTGCATATGTACTTCCGGTTTGATTTCCTTTTCCACTTGCAAAGTTTTCTTGATTTAAGTTAATACTTAATGGGTTTCCAATTGCAAAATTAAATGTATCAACAGTATTTGCATTTATTTTAATATCAGTTTGAGCACCTTCTCCAGTTTGAGCTTGAAAATATGCATATGTAGCGCCCACTAAAATAGCTGCTAAAGCTACTATAGAAACTATTGATATAATTTTTGCTTTTTTACTATCCATATTACTACCATCCTTACTATATTAGTATACTAAACATTTATATAACAAGTCAATATTTTTAAAATAAAAAAAGAAACAAAGTATTGTTTCTAATTTCTATTTTATATTTTCTACGATTTCTTTAAAATTTAATGAATTACTTGCTTTAACCAATATATTATCATCGGTTTTTTTAATAGAATTTATAAAATTAATAGCATCCATATTATTATTAAAATGATAACTATTATCTTTATTAAATCCTTCTTCTATAGCTCCTTCATTAATATAATCTGAATCTTCTCCGACTGTAACTAAAATATCAATTTTTTCTTTTTCTATAAGACTACCAATTTTTTTATGTAACTCTTCTGTATAATCTCCAAGTTCTCTCATCGTACCTAAAACAGCAATATTTCTGCCATTTAAAGACCCCAAATACTTAATAGCATAACTCATAGAATCAAAATTAGCATTATATGAGTCATCTATTACTATAATACCATTATTATTTATAACACTCATTCTATTACTACTTAATTCAAAATTAAGAATACCAGCCTTTATATCTTCATCACTTACTTTAAAATATTTACCCACTGCAATAGATGCTAAAGCATTATAGATAAAATGTTCTCCACCAACCGGAACTTTATATATTACATCATCGCATGAAAATGTCGACCACCATTCATTTTTTTCAATAATATTTGCCATATAATCCGATTTTTCATTTATACCAATAGTAATAATGTTATATTTATCTTTATTATTTAAAAACCATTCATGTAATAAGTCGTTATCATTATTAATAACTAAAGCCCCTTTAGGATTTAATCCTTCAAGAATCTCAAGTTTTGCCTTTAAAATATTTTCACGACTACCAAGATTACCAATATGGGCAGTACCAACATTAGTTATAACAGCGATATCAGGTTTAGCAATATTAGTTAAATAAGATATTTCCCCAAGATGATTCATCCCCATTTCAAGTACTAACATTTCATTATCATTTTCTAAAGATAATATACTTAAAGGTAATCCAATATGATTATTTTGATTTCCAACAGTTTTATGTGTTTTATATTTTTCTTTTAAAACACTATAAATCATATCTTTAGTACTAGTTTTACCAGCACTACCTGTAACTGCCACAACCGGACTATAAAAAAGACTTCTTTTATACTTAGCTAAATTTCCTAAAGCTTTTTTTGTATCATCAACAACTATTATAGATTTATTGTTATTTTTTATATAATCCATTATTTCATCATTTATTATAAAATTTTCAAGTATTACAAGACTAGCACCTTTATTAAAAGCATCCATATAAAACAAATTTCCATCATTTTTATCACCTTTAATACCAATATAACAATCATTTTCACATACTTTTCTTGTATCAATGGTTATTTTATTAATATTTACATCAATTTTATTAAAAATAGATAGATATTTAACATTTTCATAAATATCTAATGTTCTCATTATTTCACTACCTTTCATATTTTAATTATAACTTATTTAAATAATTTTGTATATACTTCATTAAAATTACTAACAGGAATAACTTCCATATTATCTAAAATAAGTTTAGGAACATTTTCTAAATCTTCACTATTGCTTTTAGGCATATACACTACTTTGATATTTTTATTATATGCAGCAATCAGTTTTTCTTTGAGTCCACCGATTTTTAAAATACTTCCATTTAAAGATACTTCACCCGTAAATGCAACATCACTAGGTACCTTTTTATTTTCTTTTAAACTACATAAAGCTACACTTAAAGCAATACCTGCAGATGGTCCATCTTTTTTAGAAGATGCATCTAAGAAATGCACATGTATATCTTCATTATGAAAACTATATTTATATTTAAGTTTAAGCATAGTTAAAACAACACTAATACTTTCTTTTAATATATTACCTGCATTACCTGTAATAGTCAATTTATCATTTCCTTTACATGTTACAACTTCTATTTTAGATAAAGTTCCACCATTATTACTTACAGCCAATGTATTAACAACACCATTTTCTTCTTCCATAACTAAATTACTTGTATATTTTGGATTACCTAGTAATTTTACCACTCTTTCTTCATTCAATATTTTTATATTATTGATAGTTATTTTTCTAGCTAAGGAAGAAAGAATTCTTTCTAAATCTCTAACTCCAGCTTCATCAGTATAATTATTTATTAAAAAATATAACAATTCATCACTAAATTTTATTTTATTATCATAAACCATATTATCTAATAAAATATTAGGTAACATATAGTTTTTAGCTATATCTTTTTTTTCAAAAACAGTATAACTATGAAGTTCAATTAATTCTACTCTATCTAAAATAGGTTTAGGTATATCACTTACATTATTAGCAGTTAAAATAAATAATACTCCACTCAAATCAAAAGGTTCTTCAATATAATTATCTGTAAATATTTTATTTTGATTTGGATCTAAAATTTCTAATAATGTTGAAGCAGGATCTCCTTTATAATCTTTAACCATTTTATCTACTTCATCAATTAATATCAAAGGATTATTACTTCCGCATTTATTTAATCCTTGAATAATTTTACCCGGGGCAGATGCTAAATATGTTCTTCTTGAACCCACCAATTCAGTCGAATCATTTAAGCCACCAACACTAATTTTATAAAAATCTCTATTTAAAGCCCTAGCAATAGACATAGCAATCGTGGTTTTACCAACACCTGGAGGACCTACTAAACATATAATTGGACTTTGAATATTTCTATTTAAATTTTTAATAGCAACATATTCACTAATCCTAGTTTTTATTTCATCCATTCCAAAATGAGATTTATTTAACTCTTTATATACTTCATCAAAATTAGCATTTTCTTTTCTAGTTTTATTCCATGGTAAATGTAATACCCAATCTAAATAATTATGCATCACACTAACTTCTAGGGCATCATCGCTCATAATTTCATATTTATCTATTTCATGACTAAAATGATCTTTAATTTTTTTATCAATTTTTAATTTATCAAGAACTTTTCTATACTCTATTACTTCTTCTTTTTTCCAAGAATCTTCACCAAGTTCTTGTTTTAAAGCTTTCATTTTTTCCTTCAAAATAAATTTTCTTTGATCATTTTGTAAAGATTCATCAATTTTTTCTTCTAATTCGTTATCAATTTCTATCCCTTTAATTTCTTCATTCATATCTTTAATTAAAGCTTTAGCTCTTTTAATGGGATTAATTTCTTGCATATATTCAAGTTTCTTACCAATATTAAACGGTAAAAAAGATGTAATTGCATCAGTTATTTTATTTAAATCTTTATTATTGCTTACAAAATTTAATATATCATTAGATATCCCTTTAGATATATTTATATATTTTTTTAAAGTATCAACCAGTTTTTTTAATATAGCATTTTCTTCATCTTCCACTAAAGCTGGTAAATCAATATACATAACTTCGCTATACAAAACTTCATTATTTTTTTCTTGATAATATTTATTAACTGCTACTCTTTTAAGGCCTCTTAATTTTATTTCAATAACACCATCATTATCTATTTTATTTTTTATTTTAGCAATAACACCAACTTTAGGCAAATCATCAACGCTTGGTTCTTCTTCTAAAAGATCCATCGGAGCAACTACTAATATTTCACTTTTAAAGTTACTACTAGCATCATTTATTGCTTTACCACTTATTACATTATTAAGTTCAAGTTTAATTTCTTGATTAGGAAGTATTACTAAATTTTTAAGTAAAATAACAGGTATATTAAACATAAAATGAACACCTCCAAAGCTCAGAAATTATTATATCGTCAGAACTTGATTTTGTAAAGATAAAATCACAATTATTTTATTTATTCATACAATACATTGTGAATATAAAGGAGTATTTATGATTAATTGGTATATGAATTTAAATTATCCCATCCAAGCTTTAATTGCATCATTATTTACATGGGGTATAACATCTCTTGGAGCTGCGGTAGTATTCTTATTTAAAAAAGTAAATAAAAATACCATGGATGCTATGCTTGGATTATCAGCAGGCGTTATGCTTGCAGCAACATTCTGGAGTTTGCTTTCTCCAGCCTTAGAAATGGCAGAAAATCTCAAATTAATTTCATGGTTAATAGTTTCTCTTGGGGTATTATCCGGAGGTCTTCTTCTATTTTGTGGCGACAAAATTTTTGATAGAATTACCAAAAAGAAAACCAACTCCCATAGTATAAAAAGAAGTCTAATGTTAATTTTTTCCATTACTCTTCATAACATCCCAGAAGGAATGGCTATTGGAGTAGCTTTTGGATCAGTATTTTACAATTTAGAAGGAGCAACACTTACTGCAGCAATTATGTTAGCAATTGGTATAGGTATTCAAAACTTTCCCGAAGGGTCTGCCGTGTCTCTACCTTTAAGACGAGAAGGAATGAGTCCTAAAAAAGCATTTTTCTTTGGTATGCTAAGTGGCATTGTTGAACCTATATCGGCCGTAATTGGAGCCATATTAGTAATAAAAGTCCAAGTATTACTACCAATATTGCTTTCATTTGCGGGTGGCGCAATGATATATGTTGTTGTTCAAGAACTAATTCCAGAAAGTCAAACAAACAAGAAAAAAGACCTCATGGCCTTATTTACAATTCTTGGATTTTTACTTATGATGATATTTGATGTTTCACTAGGATAGCATAAGCTATTCTTTTTTATATTTCCAATAAAAATTTATTTTCTTTAAGTAATTCATAAGCAGGTTTTAAAATCATTTCATATCTTTTGCTTAAAATAATTTTATAAAAATTCTTTCTTACATCACTAATATATGGGGTATTATCAATTATTTCATCTACCTTTTTCATATCTATTCTTGGGAAAATTTCAAACAAAGCTCGATTACAATCAACATTTTCAAAAGAATTAATATAAAAATATGGTGATAACTTAAAAGTCTTTTTCAAAGCAGAATTTGGAAAAGTAAATACTCTTTTTTCAAGTTCTTTTTCATTATCTAATATGTTTTTAATATTTTCATCATCAATTTTTGGATATAAACAAGATGCACAATCAAATATTGGTGCTATTAAAACCTGATTAGTTTTATTATCTACAAGAAAACCCCAATTACCATTATGTCTATCAAAATTACCTACAAAAGAATCTACAATAAACATTTGCCAAAAGAATTCTTTTAGTTTTACTTTATCATACAAATTTTGTTCTAATATAACATCAAGTATTTCATCAAGTTCTGTTCCAAATTCAAGTTTACTACTATTAATAATAGAATTTTTAAGTGAGGCAAAGTCATAAAATATTTTATTTGGTTCCGTAAAATCTTTACAAGCAACAACCAAATATTTTTTACTGTTTTTATATTTTCCTAAAATAGTTTCTTGCGTACTAAATCCCAACAAGTTAAAAATATGGCAAGCAATATATTCACTAATTACACTATTACTATATTTACCATTATTTTTAGATGAAAACTTAAGTAAATATTTTTCGTTATTAAAAATAATACCTATCTTTTTACCATTGGATCCTCCATATAATTTTGTATTTATTACTGGACAAGAAGAAAAATCAATTAAAGCCATATTATTACACCTCAATACCATTATATCAAAGTAAATATCGTTTAGCAACACATTAAATCAAAAAAGCAATAACAGTCAAGTTATTACTCTATTCTTCATTAATATATAAATTTTTATATATTAGACTCTTTTTTAGTAGTTGTTTATGTGTACCACTAGCAACTACCTTACCGCCATCAATTAAATAAATAACATCAGCATCTATAATTGTTGATAATCTATGAGCCACAATAATAATGGTATGATCTTTAACCAAATTATCAATTGCCTGTTTAATTTTAGATTGATTTTCATTATCTAATGCACTCGTAGCTTCATCAAATAAAATTATTTTACTATTTTTAAGTAATGCTCTAGCAATAGCAAGTCTTTGTTTTTGTCCTCCGGATAAATTAATTCCGCCTTCTCCGATCATCGTGTTATACTTATTTGGAAGACTCATTATATACTCATCTATTTCTGCCAATTTGCATGCATTTCTAATTTTTTTAAGAGACATATACGGATCAATAATTTTTAAATTTTCTAAAATAGTTTTATTAAAAATAAATGGTTCTTGTCTAATTATTGCAATATTTTCCCGTAGTGAGTCTTCAGTAAAATCTTCGATTGGAGTATCATCCACTAAAATAACCCCCGCATCAGGATCAAAATACCTAAGAAGCAAGTTAAATATCGTAGTTTTTCCTTGTCCACTTTTACCAACTATAGCAACCTTTTTACCTGTTGGAACAGTTAAATTAAACTCTTTAAATATTTCTTTTTCTTCATTTGGATATTTAAATGTTATAT
>OIEN01000946.1_pt1 | contig 14837 bp, 12 predicted proteins | sample 1581741 | NCBI WGS metagenome assembly OIEN01 (sample SAMN01760944, study PRJEB22395) | human gut metagenome | reverse complement strand
TTATCAACCGTCACACTCCCATTTTTTTTGCAATGAGGAACTAGCACTCACACGACTTATCTATCCTGCCTTCCCCATATCGTTACGGCTTTCATCGCACATCAACACCTATTTTAGTGGCTCTTTTGCTGGTGTTCCAGCTTTTCTAGGATATTTATTTGGTGTTCCTTTTATTTTTTCTATGATAACTATATTTCTCTCTATATCTGAATCCGGCAAAACAAACTTATCAATTCCAATAATTTTACCACCAAGAATTTCTAAAGCTTTACTTGCCTCATCAACCTCCTCAACAGAGCTCCCTTTCATACAAATAAACCTGCCTCCAACTTTAACAAAAGGCAAACACAATTCAGAAAGAGTAGCCAAATTAGCCACAGCTCTAGCAGTAACAACGTCAAACATTTCTCTATATTTCAAATCGTGAGCCAAATCCTCTGCCCTACCATGAACAGCACTAATAGAATTTAATTTTAAGTTTTCAATTACTTCATTTAAAAAATTAACCCTCTTATTCAAAGAATCAAGCAAAGTAACCTTAACATCATCCCTAATAATCTTTATTGGAATACCAGGAAATCCAGCCCCTGTTCCAACATCAATCATACTAACATCCTTATCCAAATATTTATTAATCGTAAGAGAATCCACAAAATGCTTCAACAAAATTTCTTTCTCATCAGTAATTGCAGTCAAATTAACATACTTATTTTTTTCAACCAACAAATCCTTATACTTAAAAAACTTCTCAATCTGCATTTCAGATATTTCAATATGCACCTCATCACACAATTCTTTAAAATAAGTTTCCATAACTCCTCCTTTTAGTTTCTTTTTGATTATTTAGCTCTATTTCATTCAATTTTAGTTAATTCTATTTTAGACACATAGTTTATCATTCTTGATTTTAAATTCAAAATATAGCGATTCTGATGCGTCATTTTTAAGTACATTATCACACCATAAAGATGTATTTCAACCCCCAAATCAAAAAATCTAAAATTATTATCGCTAACCCAAAACTCAAACACAAAAATTCTAATAGCTCAATTTTAAAGCACAAATGCACAAACTCAAACTCCGGATCACACCCACAAAAAATTCATAACAAATTTGCAATTTATGGATGTGGAATGTTCGTGGTGGTATCGCGCCTTTGATAATACTTTTAGGAGCAATCTTTTGTCAATGTGGAGATGGCGCCAGCCATACTACCTTGACAAAACTTGCGTATAAAAGTTTTATCAAAGACGCGATACCACCACGCACATTCCACATCCATAAATCGTAAATTTGTTATGAATTTCCCCTCAAAGTCTACTTATTAGCCTGCAAATATATAAGTAAAACCGAAATATCCGCCGGCGAAATACCAGAAATTCTCGAAGCCTGACCAATAGAAGTAGGTCTAAACTTCTCTAATTTTTGTCTTGCTTCAATCCTAATTCCTTTAACATCTTCATAATTGATATCCTCTGGAAGAAGCTTATTTTCAAGCTTTTTAAACTGTTCAATCTGTTCTAATTGAAGCTTAATATATCCCTCATACTTAATTTCAATATTAACTTCCTCAGACTCTTCTTTAGAAAGAACAGGTCTTTCTGTATCAACACTTGCAAGCATTTCGTAATTTAATTCAGTTCTTTTAATCAAATCAGAAAGCTTCATACCTGTTGTAATTTCAGTAGTTCCAGCTTCTCGAAGCAACTTGTTTACCTCTTCTGTAGGTCTTATATTTGTTTTCTTAATTCTTTCAATTTCATTATTTATATTCTCATATTTTTTAACGAATTTCTCATATCTTTCATCAGAAATAAGTCCAATATCATGTCCTATTTTAGTAAGCCTTGCATCACTATTATCTTGTCTTAAAAGTAATCTATATTCAGCCCTAGAAGTCATCATTCTGTAAGGTTCATTAGTTCCTTTAGTTACCAAATCATCTATTAAAACACCTATATAAGCATCAGATCTATGCAAAATAACAGGAGGCAAATTTTTAGTAAATCTAGCAGCATTTATACCAGCCATAATTCCTTGTGCAGCAGCCTCTTCGTAGCCAGATGAACCATTTACTTGACCTGCAAAAAACATACCCTTTACAATCTTAGATTCCAAGCTTAATTTAAGCATAGTAGAGTCAATAGCATCATACTCAATAGCATAAGCGGGACGTGTAAATTCAACATTTTCAAGTCCAGCAATTGTCCTATACATAGCAATTTGAACATCTTCTGGAAGTGAACTAGACATACCTTGAACGTACATTTCTTCAGTATTCTCACCCATTGGCTCTATAAAAACTTGATGTCTTTCTTTGTCAGCAAATCTAACAACTTTGTCCTCAATAGAAGGACAGTATCTAGGTCCAGTACCCTTTATATCACCTGCATATAAAGGTGAACGATGAAGATTTTTACGTATAATTTCATGCGTTTTTTCGTTAGTATAAGTCAAATAGCAAGGAATTTGCTCCCTATTTAAATCTTTATTTTCAAAAGAAAAAGGAATAATCTCCTCATCGCCTTCTTGAATCTCCATCTTAGAAAAATCAATACTCCTTCTGCTTACTCTAGCAGGAGTTCCAGTCTTAAATCTTCTAGTTTCGATACCAATTTTATTAAGACTTTCAGTCAAATGATTAGCAGGAAAAATACCGTCAGGTCCACCAGAATAATTAACCTCACCAATAAAAATCCTACCTCTTAAATAAGTTCCACTACATAATACAACAGCTTTCGCCCTATAAATAGCCCCTGTCAAAGTCTTAATCCCTTTAATTTCGCCATTTTCCACAATATACTCAATAACTTCACCTTGCTTAACATCCAAATTTTCTTGAAGTTCCAAAGTATGCTTCATTTCAATATGATACTTCTTTCTATCAGCTTGAGCTCTAAGGGAATACACAGCAGGTCCTTTACCCTTATTTAACATACGAGACTGAATAAAAGTTTTATCAATATTCTTACCCATCTCTCCACCTAAAGCATCAATTTCTCTAACCAAGTGTCCTTTAGAAGTACCACCAATATTAGGATTACAAGGCATATTAGCTATACTATCCATATTGATTGTAAAAACACAAGTCTTAGCGCCAAGCCTTGCAGATGCAAGAGCAGCCTCGCATCCAGCATGACCAGCACCAATAACTATAACATCATATGATTCTGCTTCATATTCCATAAAAACTCTTCCTTTCAAAATCAATAATTTATACCAATATAAATGTCTATTTAAGCAATCTGTAGCACTCACCTTTTTAATAAAAAAATTAACACGACAAAAACACTATAAATTTTCTAAAACCAAAATCACTTAAAATTTAATTTATATTCCACTCAAGTTTCACGTGAAACTAAAAAAAACTTTATATATCAATTTTTCAGACTATTTTCCCAAACAGAATTTAGCAAAAATACCAGATATAACTTCTTCGGAAACGGTCTCACCAGTAATCTCACCTAACTTCTGAATGGCCTCACTAATATCAATAGAAAGCATATCTAAAGGCAACCCATTTTTAGCCGAATTTAAAGCATTAATAATACCCTCTTTAGCTTTCAAAATAAGTGCCTGATGCCTTGAATTAGTAAGAACAACATCATTTTCAGAATCTAACGCACAAAGCTCAAACATATTTTCAATCTTACTCTCAAGCAAATCCAAACCGTCACCATTTTTAATAGAAATCCTAATAATATTATCATCATCCAAATCAGCTTCAGAAACCTTGCTTCCAGCATCAATCTTATTAATCAAAACAATATGCTTTTTATCCTTTATAAGCTCCAACAAAGCCCTATCTTCAGCAGTTAGATCTGAAGTAGCATCAAGGATAAGCAAAACAAGTTCGGCCTCATCAATAGCCTTCTTACTCTTTTCAATTCCAATATTTTCAACGATATCAGAAGTATCTCTAATTCCAGCCGTATCAATAAGTTTAAGAGGTATACCTTTAATCGTTACATACTCCTCAATAGTGTCACGAGTTGTACCAGCAATTTCAGTAACAATCGCCCTATTCTCCTTCAAAAGAGCATTCAAAAGCGAAGACTTGCCAACATTTGGCTTACCAATAATTGCAGTATTAACACCTTCCCTTAAAACCTTGCCAGACTCAAAAGTAGCTTCTAACTTCTCAATCTTAGAAATAGAGCCTTGCAAAACAGTTTCAATTCTTTCCCTTCTTACCTCTTCAACATCATACTCCGGATAATCAATATTAGCCTCAATATCAACCAGTAAATCTACAATATCCCTTTTAATCTCCTTAATTTTTTCGCCCAAAAAACCTTCAATTTGTTTTACAGAAGCACTATTTTCCTTCGCACTCTTACTATTAATCAAATCAATAACAGCCTCAGCCTGAGTCAAATCAATCTTACCATTCAAAAAAGCCCTCTTAGTAAACTCACCCGGCTCAGCCATAGACGCACCATTTTTCAAAAGCAAATCCAAAATCTGCTTAGTGACAATCAAGCCACCATGACAATTGACCTCACAAATATCTTCGCCCGTATACGTCTTAGGAGCCTTAAAATACGAAATTAAGACTTGATCCAACACATTACCTTGCTCATCTATAATATTTCCAAATTTAAGGGTATATGGCTTAAATTTACCTTTATGCTTTGGCACAAAAACCTTTTCAATAATCTTAAGAGCATCATCGCCACTCACCCTAACAATTCCAATTCCTCCGTGCCCTATCGGTGTAGAAATCGCCGCAATCGTTTTCATAAGAAAAGCACCTATCTCCTTTCAAAAACACAATATAAAACAAAACCAATTTCTCAAAATCAAGGCCAAAAATAGCCCAAAATTCACTTTTGTATTATACATTTTTTTACATAATTTTTCAATCATTTTACATAAAAAAAACAAAAATCCTTGAAACATTATAATTTCAAGGATTTTTATAACAAAATTTATTTAAGTGAAATAACAACCTTCCTATAAGGCTCCTCCCCAATACTCTCCGTCTTAACCTTAGGATGATTTTGAAGAGCGGTATGAATTATCCTTCTTTCAAAAGGAACCATAGGCTCCAAAGTAACACTTCTACGTTTAGAAACAACAGTTTGAGCAACCTTAGCAGCAAGCTCCTCTAAAACCTTAACTCTCTTCTTTCTGTAGCCTTCAACATCAATCAAAATCTTAACATAGTCCTCTTTCTTCCTATTCACCATAGTACTAACCAAAAGTTGAAGTGCCTCCAAAGTCTCTCCTCTGTAGCCAATTATGATACCAGCATTTTCACCAGTAACATTAATTTGCAAAATCTTATCTTCATATTTTGTGTCAATATTTAAATTAACACCCATCTTTTCAAAATATTCTTTCAAAAAATCAGTAGCATTTTTCTTAGCAAGTTCAACTGCTTCCTCTGGAGCTTCCTTAATTTCACGAACCTTAGAAATCTCTTTCTTAGGCTCAACTTTCTCTGCTTCAGTAACTCTAACCTTTACTTGTTTATGCTCTAATATACTAAAAAACCTCTTTTTAGGCTCCTCTATTAATTCAATAGAAACTTGTTCCTTAGTAAGACCAATCTTATTTAAAGCATCTTTTACTGCTTCATCGTAATTATTACCGATTCCCTCAGCAACCTTTGCCATATTATAAATACCTCCCTTTCAATACATTAACGAATACAGTTTACACTATATCACAAAAAACAAAAACATTCCACATAAAATTAATCAAATACACTATTTATTATCTTTTTTCTTGTCTTTCATCTTCTTTAATACTCTCATTTGAATTAATTGTAGTAAACTGTTGGTTGTCCAATATAGTCCTAATCCTTGTGGTGCAATAAATGCAATATAACCTGTCATAATCGGCATCATAGTATTCATAACACGCATATCTGGCATTGGCATTTCTTCGTTTGCAGTTGTCATACCTTTCTCATCATTATTTGCTTTGATATTTTCTTTCTTCTTAGCCTCATCTAAAGTCTTTGAAGACATCCTCAAAGAAATAAACGTTATACCCATACACAAAACTGGGATTATATAAAGCAAGAAATTACCTCTATTTTCATTAGCTATATCTCCTAAATTAATGCCTAAAAATTGCATATTAAATAGCTTTTCTTGCTTTGCAATAACAAGTTCATGATATCTAGAATTTTGTAAATAATCACCACTGTTAATCTCTGCAATCTCTGCCTCTGTAAGAGTTTCTCCACTATTTTGTTTGCTCTCAATTATTTGAGAAGCATAATAACTATTTAAATTTTGCTTATATTGATCAATTTCTTCTTGTGGTAACTTCAAAATATATGTAAGTGGGCTTACCATCATATAAAAAAGCCCTAATATTATTGGAAACTGAATAAGCTGAAGTAAACATCCCGAGCATCCCATTCCAGACATCATATTCATATTCTTCTCTTTCAAAAGCTTTTGATACTCAAGCGAAAGCCTTTGTTGATCATTACCATACTTTCTCTGAAGCTCTTGATATAAAGGTTGTAACTCTTGCATCTTCTCCATTGATTTTTGTTGTTTAATCGTAAGTGGTAACAAAATAATCTTTACAAGTACAGTAAATAAAATAATTGCAATACCATAATTTTGAACCAAACCATAAATAAAACTCATGGCATATCCAAATACACTAGCTATAAAACTAAGCATCCTCATCCTCCTCATTTAATAAAATATCTGCCTTTTTTAAGCATTTCAAAAGGTCGTTTGATACATTTATATAAGTAACATTCGAATAATCAACATCATTTTTCCACAAAAAAACAAACGAATATCCCTTTTTCACTCTACTCTCGCTTGATCTATACGCTTCTCTTATCAATCTTTTAACTCTATTTCTTTTTACACTACTTTTAGAAAACTTCTTTCCAACAGCAATCCCCATCATATTAAAGTCATTACCATTTTTCATAAGATAAAGACTCATAAAATCACCAGGATTCCAAGTTCCTTTTTTTAAGATGTTCTGAAAATCTGCACTATTTTTCAAATTAAACGTATTTTTCACCAAATTCACCCTCTAGTAGATTAATTTATCGATAATAGAAAAAAAGACCCAAAACGGGCCAATATTTTCGCATAAATAAACTTAAGCAGAAAGTTTATTTCTACCTTTTAGCATTCTTCTTTTGATTACTTTTCTTCCATTTGCTGTACTCATTCTAGCTCTAAAGCCATGAACTCTTTTCTCTTGTCTATTTTTTGGTTGAAATGTTCTTTTCATAACTGCAGCACCTCCTCATTTACTAATTAAATATTTCTATATTTAGTTATTTTTAACTCTACTTAAAAATTACAGCAGATTTATTATACAACCTCATACGTATTTTTGTCAACTAAAAATTTTATAAACTACCCCAGCTTTGCTAGTATTTTTCATTATTTACCGGTCTTTAACTTTATATCACTATAATATCTACTACTTTAAAGTTGCAAATGCCATCAATACCAACGATTTAAGAAATCTTTGAAAAAAAATATCAATACCTATAAAGTATTGACTTTTTTAATTATTATAGTATAATTAAGTTAATGATGAGGTGTTGGTCACAAAGTGACTTGCCCAATGATTTGTGAAAAATCACTCAATCGGGGGAAAGGATAGAGTGATTTTTTTGTTTTTTATTTCTTCTTATCGATTAGCATCTTTAAGAAGGCTGCAATTAATAGAACCACAATTGCAAATAATATGTAATCGTTTTCTACCATTGGCATCACCCCCTTTTCATTTGTGAAAATAAAAAAGGCAAATCACATCATATCCGAACACCTCATCCTTAACAGTCTACATTGCATATTTATCTTTGTCAATTTTTATATCAAGATTAATTTTAATCATCATAATTAATTTAAATCGTGTCTTTACCATCAATCATCATAAGTAATTTAATTATATCTATGATTTGTTAATCATCTTAAGCAAATTAAATCATGTATATGTCATTACACCTTATAAATAATTTATCATACTAAATTATTTAATCAATTACATTCAAAAAAAACTTCACATAAAACATTCATGTACAATTATTTCGAGTTTTCCACATTGTTCGCCCATAATTTAATTTTTATAATATTATGTTAATCAAATTACGAATTATATTTTCTTTTACGGAAGTACGGATTTTATAATTTTTTTGTTTTTTCATATTGCATTTCAACACTTAAACATATATAATGTGGATAAGTCTTAAACGTGTTGATACACAAAGCCTTGGAAGAACACACAAATACATAATTAAACTTATGTATTGAATACATAATACAATTTTCCCTGTTAGAATTTGTGTTCGTGTAAAAAAAGTGAGAAAAGTTACCTTTTTTGTCGAAATGCTTATATTTCAAGCTTTCTACGTTCCACTTTTTACAAATGCCAAAAAGCATTGAAATTCTAGCACTTTTAGACATTTACTAAAAGTTTATCCACATTTTTATTCACATTTGTGGACAAATTGTTAGTAACTTTGTAAATTATTGTGGAAGGAGAATTAAAAAAGATGTATGATGAGCTTTGGTCTAGGGTTTGTGAACTTTTGAAGGAAGATATGTCTTTTATTAGCTACGAAACTTGGATTTTACCAGCAAGCATTTTATCTATGGATGAAAGTAATGTTTATATAAAGGTTAGAACTGTTTTCCAAAAAACTAACTTAGAAACAAAATATACAGACCTAGTTAGAAATGCTTTTAAACAAGCAACAGGAAAAGAATACACACTTCATTTTACATGTGAAGAAGAAGAAAAAAGGGGAGTGCAAACTCCAATTCAAGCACCTGTAGAAAGAAATAGCGTGTTAAATCCAAAATATACTTTTAATACATTTGTTATAGGTAAAAGTAACGAATTAGCACATGCTGCAGCACTTGCTACAGCCGAAAATCCAGGTAATGCATATAACCCGTTATTTTTATATGGAGGAGTGGGACTAGGAAAAACTCACCTTATGCATGCCATTGGTAATTTTGTATTAGAACAAAATCCAGAAGCGAAAGTACTATATATTACTACCGAAAAGTTCACAAATGAGCTAATTCAAGCAATTCAAAATAACAAAACAGATGAATTTAGAAGTAAATACAGAAGTATTGATGTGCTTTTAATAGATGATATTCAATTCTTAATATCTAAAGAAAGATCACAGGAAGAGTTTTTCCATACATTTAACGAATTATATGAAAGCCACAAACAAATAGTTATATGTAGTGATAGACCTCCAAAAGATATAAACCCTCTAGAAGATAGGCTTAAATCTAGATTCGAATGGGGATTAATTGTTGATATTGGAAAACCTGATTATGAAACACGATACGCAATTCTTAGAAAGAAGAGTCAATTAGATAACATAAATATAGATGATCAAATTTTATCAACAATTGCTTTAAAAGTTGAATCAAATATTAGAGAATTAGAAGGAACATTAAATAAAATTATTGCTTTAGCATCACTTACAAATAGTGAAATTACTATGCAACTTGCCGAAAATGCTATTAGCGATTTACATCATTCACAAGATAAAGTGATTAATATAGATTATATTCAAAATGTAGTAGCAAAATATTATAATTTATCTCAAAACGATTTTAAGATAAAAAGACGTTCGGGTGATATAGCTTACCCAAGACAAATTGCAATGTATCTTTGTAAACAACTTACAACATCTACACTTGTAGAGATTGGAAAGCAATTTGGAGGCAGAGATCATACAACTGTTCTTTATGCATGTAATAGGATAGAAGAGGAAATAAACATAAATCAAAATACTAAGATGATTGTGGATAACATTAAAAAATTGATTTTGGACTAAAAATATTTATATATAAGCATTTATTAAAAATTAACATAAATCAATTTTTAGTTTGTCGAAAACTGCCTTCCTTACTTACGGAAGCAATAGATTAGATACTAACAATGAAATGTTAAAAACATGTTGGTAAGGTGTTGATAAGTCAAATTCCACATTTGAGTGTGGAAAGTGTTAATAAATTGTTGTCAAATTCCACATTTTATTAACATCGATAAACCTTAGAAGCTTACGGATTCACAGACTTATCCCCACTACTAACACTACCTACTACTACTACTACTAAATAATATTATTTTATATATAAAAAAATGGAGGTTCAAAAATGAAATTTATTTGTGAAAAAGAAAAATTAATGTTAGGATTAAACACTGTAAGTCGTACTTCCGTAAGTAGAACTACAACTCCAATACTAGAAGGAATACTAATGACAGTTAAAGAAGACGGCATTATATTAACAACTAACGATTCAGAAATAGGAATGGAATGTAAAATAGAACATATTGAATCAACAGAAATAGGAAAAGCTGTTGTTGATTGTAAAATGTTTTGTGATATTATTAGAAAATTACCAAATTCAGAAATAACAATTTCTGTTAACGACAAAAATTTATTAGTTATAGAATGTGAAGGTTCACTTTATAAACTTTCTACATTAAAAGCAGAAGAGTTCCCAACATTACCAACAATAAATGTGGAAAAGTCTATATCAATCGAATCAAAAATGTTAAAAGAACTAATTAAGAGAACAATATTTGCTATAAGCTTAGAAGAAAACAGACCAGTATTTACAGGTTCATTATTTGAAGTTAAAGATAATAGATTAAATGTTGTTTCTGTAGATGGATTTAGATTAGCATTAAGAAAAGCTGTTGTTAAAGAAGCAAGTGAAAACTTTAGTGCAATAGTTCCTGGAAAATACTTAAATGAAATTGTTAAAAATCTACAAGACACAGAAGAAATAGTTAAAGTTGGAATTTCAAAAAATCAAGCTTTATTTGAATTACCAAACTGTAAAATTGTAACTAGACTTTTAGAGGGTGAATTCTTAAATTATAACAACGTAATTCCTAAAGAAAGAGAAACAAGAATAAAAGTAAATAAGAGTAGCTTACAAGGAGCTATTGAAAGAGCATCAATTTTTTCAATAACAGCAGCAGAGAAAGAAAAGAAATATCCAATCAAAATGTATGTAACTATAGGGTCACTTATAATTTCTTGTACATCACAAGTTGGTGATGCTAAAGAAGAAGTACTAGTAAAAACAGAAGGAAAAGAACTTGAGATTGGTTTCAATCCAAAATATATGTTAGATGCATTAAAAGCAATAGACGAAGAAGAAGTTTACTTAGATTTTGGAAGTAACATTTCTCCATGTATAATAAAATCAACAGTTGATGATAAATATACATATATGGTTTTACCAGTAAGACTTAAAGAATAAAAGATTTATTTGAATTCCTTATTAACATTTTACAAACAAATTGTTTAAATAAAGTTATTAAATTTGTCAAAAGGATAAAAATATGTTAATTAAAAATATTTATTTGGAAAGCTTTAGAAACTATCAAAGTGAAAAAATAGAATTAAATAATAATATTAATGTTTTCTTTGGAAATAATGCTCAAGGAAAGACAAATATTTTGGAGGCTCTTTATTTTAGTGCACTTGGACGTTCTTTTAGAACATTTAAAGAAAATGAACTAATAATGTTTAACAAAAACATTGCTAAAATAAAAATCGAATACGAGAAAAAGGGCAGAGAAAACTTAATTGAAATAGAGCTTAATAAAAATTCGAAAAAAGTTATAAGATTAAATAAAATAAAACTAAATAAAAATAGCGAGCTTATTGGAAATCTAAATATAGTTATCTTTTCTCCAGATGATATAATCATTTTAAAACAAGCACCTGCACTTAGAAGAAAGTTTTTAGATATTCTAATAAGTCAGCTAAAACCAAACTATGTACATATACTTGCAGAGTATAATAAAGTTTTAGATCAAAGAAATGCAATGTTAAAATCTAGAAATACAGAAACGATTGAAATTTGGGATGAGCAACTTGCAACCTTTGCAGAGAAAATTTATGATTACAGAAAAACATATATAGAAAAATTAAATGAAAAAATGCAAGTGATTCATCCGAAACTTACAAACGAGAAAGAAAAAATAGATATAAAATATAAAACTGGGTTTGAGACGAAAGAAAAATTTTTGGAAAAATTAAAAAGAGGTCTTCAAAACGATTTATATAAAGGTTATACACATGAAGGAACACATAGAGACGATTTTGAAATCTCAATAAATGGACAAGTTCTAAATATATATGGCTCTCAAGGTCAGCATCGAACAGCAATTTTGTCCTTAAAAATAGCTGAGATGGAGATTGTAAAAGAAGAGATAGGAGAAAATCCAATACTACTTTTAGATGATGTGATGTCTGAATTAGATTTTGAGAGAATAAATTCAATTTTTAATATCGTAAAAGATTACCAAGTTTTTATAACTTGTACAGATATAAATTCAATTTTAAAATTTGATTGTTTGACAAAAAATATAAAATTGTATAATATAGAAAATGGTAACGTAAAAAAAGATTTGAAAAATTAAATTAAATGTAATAAAATTCTATAAGAGGTGAGCTTACATCACATAATATAAATTATGAAAAGCTTACTTCCGTAAAGGAGAAATAAAATTGTACACACATATAGGTGATGGTGTAATTATTAAAAATAAAGACATTATTCGGTATATTTGATAAAAAGACGATTGATGAAAGTCGTGAAAATAAAAGATTACAATTTGAGATGCAAGAAAATAAAATAGACTGCAATTCGATAATCCTTATTGAAGAAAATAAAAAAGTAAAACCAATCTATTCGCTTATTTCAGTAAATACCTTAAAAAAAAGAATAGAGAAAGGTTTATTTTAACAAAAGAGAGGTAATAAAATGAGTGAAAATGAAAAAGTAAAAGGCGTTTATAATGAAGACAGTATACAAGTTCTAGAAGGTCTTGAAGCTGTGAGAAAAAGGCCTGGTATGTACATAGGAACAGTATCTGTTAGAGGACTTCATCATTTGATTTACGAAATAGTAGATAACTCTGTTGATGAAGCTTTGGCTGGATATTGTACAGAAATAAATGTAACACTTAACAAAGATAATTCAGTAACAGTTATAGATAATGGTAGGGGAATTCCAATAGGAATACACCACAAAATGGGAATACCTACAGTTGAAGTAGTTTATACAATATTACACGCAGGTGGAAAATTTGGTGGCGGAGGCTACAAAGTTTCTGGAGGTCTTCATGGTGTTGGTGCTTCAGTTGTAAATGCACTTTCAACATGGCTTGAAGTAGAAGTTTCAAACGGAGAAGGAATATATAAGCAAAGATTTGAAAGAGGAAAGACAGTTACAAAACTTACCAGAATAGGTGATACTAAAAAGACAGGGACAAAAGTTACATTCCTTCCAGATGATACAATTTTTGAAACTTTAAATTATGAAATAGAAATATTAGAAGAAAGACTTCGTGAAATGGCTTTCTTAAATAAAGGTCTAAAAATAACTCTTGAAGATCTAAGACCAGAAGAGCCAATAAAATATAACTTTCATTACGAAGGTGGACTTACTTCATTTGTAGAATTTTTAAACAAAAATAAAGAAGTAATAAATCCAAAACCGATTTACATTGAAGGTGGAACTGAAGTTCCAGTTGAGGTTGCAATCCAATATACAACAGCATATTCAGAAAACACATTTAGTTTTGTAAATAACATAAATACACCAGAAGGTGGAACACACTTGGAAGGATTTAAAAGAGCACTTACAAAATGTTTTAATGATTATGCAAGAAAATATAATATATTAAAAGAAAAAGATTCGAACTTACAAGGTGAAGATATAAGAGAAGGTATAACAGCAGTAATAAGTGTAAAAGTATCAGAACCACAATTCGAAGGACAAACAAAAACAAAACTAGGAAACAGTAACGTAACAGGAATTGTTGCAAGTGTAATGAATGATAAACTAGCTGCATACTTAGAAGAAAACCCAGCAGTTGCAAAAGCAATTTTAGAAAAATGCATTAGTGCATCGAGAGCAAGAGAAGCTGCTAGAAAAGCGAGAGATTTAGCTAGAAGAAAAACAGCATTAGAAAGCAATTCACTACCAGGAAAACTTGCAGACTGTTCTTCAAAAGTTCCAGATGAATGTGAACTATATCTAGTCGAGGGTGATTCAGCTGGTGGCTCTGCAAAACAAGGAAGAGATAGAAAATTCCAAGCTATCCTTGCGATGTGGGGTAAAATGTTAAACGTTGAAAAAACAAGAATAGATAAAATATATAATAACGAAAAATTACTTCCAGTAATAACCGCAATAGGTGCTGGAATAGGTAGCGATTTTGATATATCAAAAATAAGATATGGAAAAATAATAATGATGGCTGATGCCGATGTCGATGGTGCTCACATTAGAACACTACTACTTACATTCTTCTTTAGATATATGAGACCATTACTTGAAGAAGGAAGAGTATATGCTGCACAACCACCACTATACAAAATAGTTAAAAAAGGATTAAAAGAAGACATTTATTGTTATAGTGATGACGAATTGCAAGCAAAACTTGATGAAGTTGGAAGAGATAATACAACAGTACAAAGATACAAAGGTCTAGGAGAAATGAATCCAGAACAACTTTGGGAGACAACAATGGATCCAGAAAGAAGAACATTAGTAAAAATAGAATTAGAAGATGCTGCAAGAGCAGACCAAATCTTCACAATACTTATGGGCGACGATGTTTCTCCAAGAAGAGAATTCATCGAACAAAATGCTCTTAGTGTTACAAATCTAGATATATAAAAAATAAATAAAAACGTCGAGAGAAAAGTGAACCGAGAAAAAGTGACGGAGGAAACCGCGAGAAAAAGGGACGGTGAGAAAATGAGAAAAAGGGACGGAGTGAGAAAAAGGGACGGAGGAAAATTCTCACTTTTGAGAAAAAGGGACGGACCTCAA
>OIEN01000945.1_pt1 | contig 14838 bp, 15 predicted proteins | sample 1581741 | NCBI WGS metagenome assembly OIEN01 (sample SAMN01760944, study PRJEB22395) | human gut metagenome | reverse complement strand
TCATAAAGAAGGTCGAAGAGCGCATCGTCGTGCCCACCATCAACGGATTGAAGGAGGAGGGCATCGACTACAAGGGATTTATCTTCCTCGGCCTCATCAACGTGAAAAACGAACCGATGGTCATCGAATACAACGTGCGCATGGGCGACCCCGAGACCGAAGCCGTCATGCTGCGCATCAAAAGCGACCTCGTGGAACTGCTCGAAGGCGTAGCCCAAGGCGACCTCGACCGAGCAGACGATGGTCGACGTGCTCGTCAACATCATCCCCACCAACGTGGTCGACGCGATGGCAAAAGGCAGCATGCTCCAAGTCATCTTCTTCGCGCTCGTGCTCGGCGGCATAGGCTGGGCTCTCATGCGCAACGTGCGCACGGCTGGTTGGCGGCAGGGGGCGGCGTTCACGGCGTTCTCCGTCGTCTGCGTGGTGGCCGTCTGCCTGGCGGTGTTCGGGCTGCTGGGCTTCCGCAGCATGACCGCACAGGTCGTTCTGCTGCTGGAGTGCTGTCCGTCGGCCGCCATCACCTCGGTGTTTGCGGTGCAGTTTGGCCACGACGAAAGCTTTGCCGCCGGCAGCGTGGTCCTGACCACCCTGCTCAGCATCGTGGCGCTGCCGCTGTGCGCGCTGGTGGTCACCCTGCTATAACATTTTCCTCTCCTGCATTTTTGTGCGGAGCAGCTTCCGGGCTGCCCCGCATTTTTTATGCGTTGCTCCGGCAGACGCAAATCTCCATTTGCATCGATTTGGTTGTTTTTGCCCGCTTCCGGAGGGTTTGTGGGCAGTTTTGCCAATCGTTTTTCATTTTGCAATGGAATTTTATTTCATCCGTGCGTTTCTGCGCCGGATGCAGCCCGGTGACCTCTGCAACTTTTTATCGAGATGCAACAATAACACATGGTTTTTTGCGTTTGGATTTACTATTATAGAAGCAGACAGGTGCCCCGCTTCGCTGCGGGCATGGCACCGCTTATCCCGTGACCATCGCAAGAGGAGGATTTCTCATGATGAAGCCCATTTCCATCTGGAAGCAGGAGCTGGCTGATGGCGTGCACACTGCGCGTCTGGCATCGCTCTACTGCTGTGCTCCTGAACAGACCCCCGCACAGGCCGCCCGCTATGAGGCAGTGCTGAACGGGCTGGAAGCCACCTTTGGCACCCACGCTGAGGCTGGCTTATACAGTGCCCCCGGCCGCACCGAGATCGGCGGCAATCATACCGACCACCAGCACGGCCGCGTGCTGGCCGGCAGCGTGAACATTGACATGATCGCTGCTGCCGCCCCCAACAGCCTGAACCAGCTGCGGGTACAGAGCGAGGGCTATGATCTGTGCGTCATCGACCTGGCTGACCTTGCTGCCCGCAAGGAGGAAGAAAACACCACCATGTCCCTGCTGCGCGGCGAGTGTGAAGCGTTCCGCCAGCGGGGTGCAGCCCTCTCCGGTCTGGACGTATACGTTGCTTCCAACGTGCCCAAGGGCAGCGGCGTTTCGTCCTCGGCCGCCTTTGAGGTGCTGATCGGCGTGATCCTGAACGACTGCTTCATGACCAAAAAGGTCTCCCCCATCGAGATCGCACAGATCGGCCAGTGGGCGGAGAATGTCTACTTTGGCAAGCCCTGCGGTCTGATGGACCAGATGGCTTCCAGCGTGGGCAACATCATCACCATTGATTTTGCCGACCCCGCCCACCCGGATGTGGAACCGGTGCAGGTGGACTTTTCCAAGGCAGGCCTGGCCCTGTGCATCCTGGATTCCTGTGCCGACCATGCCGACCTGACCGACGAGTACGCCGCCGTGCCCGCCGAGTGCCGCGCCGTGGCTGCCGTGTGCGGCGGTGAAGTGCTGCGGGACGTGCCCTTTGACACCTTCCTCGCAAAGCTGCCGGAGTGCCGCAAGCAGTGCGGCGACCGCGCCGTGCTGCGAGCCTTCCACTTCTACGCCGACAACGACCGGGTTCCCCAGCAGGTGGCTGCTCTGCGCAGCGGCGACTTTGACACCTTCCTGCAGCTGGTCACCGCTTCCGGCGACAGCAGCTGGGAGTATCTGCAGAACGTGATCCCCGCCGGGTACAAGGAGCATCAGGAAATGGGCGTGACCATCGCGGCCGCCAAGCATTTCCTGCAGGGCAAGGGTGCCGTGCGTGTGCACGGCGGCGGCTTTGCCGGTACCGCACAGGCTTTTGTGCCGGTGGAAATGCTGGCTGACTTCAAGGCACAGATGGAGGCCATCCTCGGTGAGGGCCGCTGCCATGTGCTGAGCATCCGTCCGGAAGGAGGCGCTGTGCTGTGATCTCCACTGCCATTCAGCAGCTCGTCAATTATGGTCTGGACACCGGTCTGATCCTGCCCGATGACGAGATCTACATCCGCAATCAGCTGCTCATGACCATGCAGCTGGACGACTTTACCGCCCCCGAGGGTGAGGTGTGCTACACCGACCTGGAAAGCATCCTGAAAACGCTGGTGGACGATGCCGTGGCCCGCGGCGTGTGTGCCGACAACAGCACCGCACGCGACCTGTTCGACACCAAACTCATGGGCGTGCTGACGCCGCGTCCCAGCATTGTGCGCGCCAACTTTGAGGAGCGCTACGAGAACGAGGGCCCGCAGGCCGCCACCGACTGGTTCTATAAGTTCAGCCAGGACACGGATTATATCCGCCGCTACCGCATCAAGCGGGACCTGAAGTGGGTGACCAAGACGCCTTACGGTGATCTGGACATCACCATCAACCTTTCCAAGCCGGAAAAGGACCCCAAGGCCATTGCAGCCGCCAAGCTGGCCCCCCAGAGCGCCTACCCCAAGTGCCAGCTGTGCGCCGAGAACGAGGGCTATGCGGGCCGCATGAACCATCCCGCCCGCGAGAACCACCGCATCATCCCGCTGACCATCAACGACAGCGCCTGGAACCTGCAGTACAGCCCCTATGTGTACTACAACGAACACTGCATCGTGTTCAACAACCAGCATACACCCATGAAGATCGAGCGGGCCACCTTCCGCAAGCTGCTGGATTTTGTGGGCCTGTTCCCCCACTATTTCGTGGGCAGCAACGCTGACCTGCCCATCGTGGGCGGCAGCATCCTGAGCCACGACCACTTCCAGGGCGGCCACTATGAATTTGCCATGGCCAAGGCCCCCATCGAAAAGGCATGGGCGTTCCCCGGCTTTGAGGACGTGGAGGCCGGCATCGTACACTGGCCCATGAGCTGCATCCGCCTGACCTGCGAGGATGATGAGCGTCTGGTGGAGCTGGCCGACAAGATCCTGACCGCCTGGCGCGGCTACACGGATGAGAGCTGCTTCCTCTTTGCCGAGACCGACGGCGAGCCCCACAACACCATTACCCCCATTGCCCGCATGCGGGATGGCAAATACCAGCTGGATCTGGTGCTGCGCAACAACATCACCACGCCGGAACACCCGCTGGGCGTGTTCCACCCCCATGCCAAGCTGCACCACATCAAAAAGGAGAACATCGGCCTCATCGAGGTCATGGGTCTGGCCGTGCTGCCCAGCCGCCTGAAGCAGGAGCTGTTTGATCTGGCAGACGTACTGGTAGCCCGCACCCCCGTCAGCGAGTACCCCGAAACGCTGCAGAAGCACGCGGAGTGGGCACAGGACATTCTGGCCCGTCACCCGGAGCTGAACGGCGACACCGTGCATCTCATCCTGCAGGATGAGGTGGGCCAGGTGTTCGCACAGGTGCTGGCCGATGCCGGTGTGTACAAGCTGGACGAAGCCGGTCGTGCCGGGTTCGTGCGGTTCCTTGCCAGCGTAAAATAACCTCAAACTATCACAGGCCCCGCCGCAGATCTCATCGGCGGGGCCTTGCCATACAAGGAGGAAACGTTTATGCCTTATACTCTGGAAGTCTGCGTGGACAGCACGGCCAGTGCACTGGCCGCCAAGCGCGGCGGAGCCGACCGACTGGAACTGTGTGCCGACCTGGTGATCGGCGGCACCACCCCCAGCCTTGCCCTGCTGCGGCAGGTCAAAGCCGAGACCGGACTGCCGGTGCGGGCACTGCTGCGTCCCCGCTTTGGTGATTTCTGCTACGACCACTATGAGCTGGCCCAGATGGAGCAGTCGGCCGCAGAGCTGGTGGAAGCCGGGGCGGACGGCATCGTCACCGGCGTGCTCACCCCGGACGGCGTACTGGATGTGGACGCCCTGCGTCCCATCTACGCTGCTGCCCGCCGGGCGGCAGCAGCTGCAGGCCGCCCCGTTGCCTGCACTCTGCACCGTGCCTTTGACGTCTGCCGGGACCCCTTTGCCGCGCTGGCCGCCGCAAAGGAACTGGGCCTTGCCACCATCCTTACCAGCGGGCAGGCCGCCAGTGCGCCACAGGGAGCTGAGTTGCTGCGCCAGCTGGTGGAAGCCGCCGGGAGCGATGTGGAAATTCTGGTGGGTGCCGGCGTCTCCGCGGGCAATCTCCCGGCGCTGGCCGCCCAGACCGGTGCCCGGGCGTTCCACCTCTCCGGCAAGCAGGTGCTGGACAGCCGCATGACCTTCCGCCGAGAAGGCGTGCCTATGGGCCTGCCGGGCTTTTCGGAGTTTGAACTGTGGCAGACCAGCGAAGCAAATATCCGTGCCGCGCGTAAAGCGCTGGATGCCCTGTAAAAATCGCCCTCACGCAGAAACGGCCGCTCCTTTCGGAGAGGCCGTTTCTCGTTACAATGCCGGTGCTTCGTTGTCCTCATAACCGACCATCAGGCCGCCCAATTCGGCATAGTAGCTGCACAGGCCGCCGCAGGGGTTCACATCCACCTGCGCCCCCGGGAACACCGCGTGCAGCATCTTTTTCAGCCGGTCGGCGGCGTCAGGGTTGCCGCAGTGGGCAATGTGTACCCGGCCGGAGACAAAACCGCGGCCCTTCATTTCCAGCACAATGCGTTCCAGTGCGCCGTGTTCGCCGCGGGTCTTGCACAGCACCTCCAGCTCCCCCGCCTCACTGGCCTGCCCGATGACCCGGATGCCCAGCATCCGCGCCACGGCAGCTACCGCCGGTTTTACGCGGCCGTTGCGGGCGAGGTTGGCCAGCGATTCCAGCGAGAACAACAGGTGCGTGTGCCGGTGATAGGCCAGAATCTTCTCGGCGGCATCATCAAAAGCACAGCCTGCCTGCACCAGTGCCGCCAGACGCTCGGCCAACAGGCGGCATTCCGGCCCGGCCGACAGGCTGTCCAGCACGAACACGCGGGCTCCTTCGTGCTCCTGCCGGTATTCCTCGGCGGCCAGCTGGGCCGCGTTATAGCTGCCGGACAGCGTGCCCGTGATGGTGACCACGAACACTTCCTCCGCGCCCTCGTAGGCCGCCAGCCAGTCGGCCACATTGGGGCAGGATGTGCCGGTCTTGCCCTTATAGCTGCGCAGGGTCTGGGCCATACCGACCGCATCCAGTTCTGCCGTGTCCAGATATTCCCCATCGTCGGTCACGATTTTCAGCGGCACACAGACAAAGTCCACCCCGCTGAGGGTATACAGGTTGGAGGAAGAGTCCACAACGATCTTGGTTTTCATACAGTACATCTCCAGTTTTATCGTTCAGCGGCGGACAGCCCGCCGGGCTTGTTCGGTTTCTTGTGGACATCTTATCAGTTTTTCAAAAACCTGTCAAGCAATTTCTAGTATTTGATAAAAAGTTTTCACACTCCCGTTGACCGTTTCCATTTTTTGCGCTATACTGAAACTCAAAGATTATCCACTGATTGAACGGGAAGTACACTGCTATGAATGCTGAAACCAAGCGCCGCGTTGCGGCCTGCGCCGCCGGGTTTGCCCTGCCCCGGTACCGCGACCTCCCTGCCGTAGGGCTGTATCTGGACCAGACCGTGCAATATGTCAACGCCTGCTTCCGCACCTTTTGCGGGGTAGAGCTCACCCCGTCCATGGTGAGCAACTATGTAAAAAAAGGCATCCTGAGCCACCCGGTCAAAAAGAAGTACACCCGGGAGCAGATCGCCTCGCTGATGTATATCGTGGTCTCCAAGACAGTGCTGTCCATGGAGAACATCGACACCCTGTTCCGGATGCAGCGGGCCAGCTACTCGGCCCGGGACGCTTATGATACCTTCTGTAAGGAGCTGGAGCAGTGCCTGCCCTTTGTGTTTGGCTGCAGCAGCACCCTGCCGGAACCCGCCCCTGACGCCACCGACGAACGGCTGCTGTTACGCAGCACCATCCTTTCGGCTGCCAACAAGATCTATCTGGACTGCTGCTTTGACGCTTTGCGGCAAGAGCAGGCCCTGTGGGAGGATATTCTGCCGGACTTGGCATAACAAAAACGGGAGACAGCATCAGCGCTGTCTCCCGTTTTTGTTATTTTGCGATTCGTCCTTCTGCCTTGCCGGACGAGATGTAATGCTCGTAGTATTTCACGTTATCGTCGCCAAATGCGGCCACAAGATCGGGGTTGTTTGCCTTGTATGTGTTCAAATTGAACTCGCTGCTTCCCTGCCGACCTTCTTTCATGCCGTTGGTCACAAAGTGTTCAAACAGTGCTTTCTGGTTTGCACCGAATGCATCTGCAAGATCCGGGTTAAGTTTCAGGTAATCCTGATAATTGTAGACGGCCTGATACTGGGCAAGCTGCTGGGCAAACGGCGGGTTTTGCGGAGTCATCCAGCGGTATTTTGATTCAAGATTTGTAACTGTTTCAACGCTTCCATCCATGTATGTTATAACGGCCTTATCCACATCAATGTACTCAATAATGTTACTTACCCATCCAGCATTATCGAACGTGCACCATGTATTACTCGTTGCATTCCGCATCTCATCCTCTGTTAAATAGGTACAGCTGTTTATGTCAGCTGAATCCAATTGGACAAAGAAATTTCCATATGCGTCTTGATAAACACTTTTTAAGACATCGTCATCGCCAACAGATACAAAATAGCCTGATTCTCTGTAATACTTAAACGGGCAGTCGTCCGCCGCATCTCGAACCATGTTCAACGGCAAACCGTTATCCCTTATCAGTTCAAACGGCGCTACCGGCCCGACTGAAGTCATCTTTTGTGTTGCCAATCCCGGAATTGGATCCCCAACACGGTTGTATGCTGTCACATACCAGTCAATATATTTGATTGTCTTATTTGTGTTGTTCCTGCAATAAATCGTTGGGGTATTCACATAATTATTTCCCCATCTTACCTGCATCGTTATCACTTCAACACTCGGTTTCCTTGCCGCAAATGCCGTTCCACAAAGGAACGCACATAGCATTGCCACAGTGCATAAGAATGCTACAATTTTTCGCTTCATAACAATTCCTCCTTTGAGCAGCAAAAGACAATCCTTCTAATTGCAGTATAGCGTTTCTTTTTCTATGTTTCAAGTAAAAATTCAGCAAAAAAGCCTGTGCATCGCACCGAAAATCAGATTGATGCACAGGCTTTTCATACAGTTCAAACTGTCAGGAATCAGGTATCCTGTAGTTCGCCGCGGCTGGCGGCCTTGAGGTAGGCAAAGATGAAACCGTCCAGATCGCCGTCCATCACGGCGTCCACATTGCCGGTCTCGTAGTTGGTGCGGTGATCTTTGACCATGGTGTAGGGCATGAACACATAGCTGCGGATCTGGTGGCCCCAGGCGATCTCGTTCTGGACGCCCTTGATGTCGTCGATCTTGTCCATGTGCTGCTGCTTTGCGATCTGGTACAGCTTAGCCTTCAGCATTTCCATGGCGTAGTCACGGTTCTGGAACTGACTGCGCTGGGTCTGGCAGCTTACCACGACGCCGGTGGGCTTGTGGATCAGACGCACTGCGGAAGAAGTCTTGTTGATGTGCTGGCCGCCGGCACCGGAAGAACGGTACACCTGCATTTCGATGTCCTCGGGGCGGATGTCCACCTGGATGGTGTTGTCCAGCTCGGGCATCACTTCCAGCGAAGCAAAGCTGGTCTGGCGGCGGGCATTGGCGTCAAAGGGCGACACGCGCACCAAACGGTGCACGCCGTTCTCGCTCTTGAGCAGGCCGTAGGCGTTGGCGCCCTTGACCATCATGGAAGCGCTCTTCAGGCCGGCTTCGTCGCCGTCCTGATAGTCCAGCACCTCTACGGTCATGCCGTGGGCCACGGCCCACTTGTTGTACATGCGGTACAGCATCTCGGCCCAGTCCTGTGCTTCGGTGCCGCCGGTACCGGCGTGGAAGGTAAGGATGGCATTGCTGTGGTCGTACTCGCCGTTCAGCATGGTCATGAGCTGCAGCTCATCCACAGCCTTGCCTACGGCGTTCACAGCCTCTTCGGCTTCGGGGATCATGGCGGGGTCGTACTCCTCGTCCAGCATCTCGATCATGGTCTCGGCGTCATCGTACAGGCCCTGCAGCTTTTCAAAGCGGCTCAGCTTGCCCTTCAGGTCGCCCACCTCATCAAACACCTTTTTGCTCAGGTCGGCGTCATCATAAAAGCCGGGGCGGGACATGGTGTGCTCCAGCTCCTGCACACGCTTGCGGGAAGCCTCGATGGCCAGAGCCTCTTCCAGGTCCTTGACCGCCTTGGCATAATCGGCAAGCTGCACTTTCAGTTCGTCAATGGTGATCATTCTCTTGTTCCTCTCGTTCCGGGTTGGATCTACATTTAGGGAAGCGGTCTTTCGGGGTGACCCAAAAGACACAGTTTATACACAGATACTTCATTAGTATACCGAGAATCTGTGGTAAAGTAAAGAGGAAAAACGGTTGATCTGCTGGAATTTTGAAGAATTTCACCTTTTCTTTTGCCAGGTGGGAGAGTATAATACCAGTATGAACCTTATCACTGGAGGAAAACATGCCGAAATATTATGGCTGTCCCTGCGAGGGCTGCGGTGAGCCGCTGACCCTGAAAGATGACATCGTGGTCTGCCCGGACTGCGGTGCCCCCTATCACCGTACCTGCTACGAAAAGCTGGGCCGCTGCATCCACAGCCCCGCCCATGCGGCCGGGTACGAGTGGCATTTCCCGTATCAGGATGCCGAACTGCGCACCTGCCCCAGCTGCGGGGAGCGCACGCTGCGCAGCGAAGAGACCTGCCGCTGCTGCGGCGCTGCCCTGCCCCCGGAGACGGAAGCGGATGAGCAGCTCAATGACCGCAAAGCCGCACAGGACGAGCAGCACGGCGGCTTTGACTACGAGCGCTTTTACCGCCAGTACGAGCAGCAGACCATGGACCCGCTGCACCGTAACCTGCAGGCCGCTTTCGGGAAGGATGAGCTGATCGACGGCATCCCCAGCAGCGACTGGATGACCTACATCGGCACGGCCGCCCCGGCCTACCTGAACGATTACAGCCGGATGCAGCTGCAGCACACCAAAATTTCGCTGAGCTTTTCGGCGCTACTGTTCGGGCCGTTCTACTTCTTTTACCGCAAGGCCTGGAAGCCCGCGTTTGCCTTTCTGGCCGCAGAATTGCTGCTGTTCGTGCCCACGCTGCTGCAGATGATGCAGATCACCGGCAGCTCGCTGTCTTTGGGCCTGAGCGATTCCACCTATGTGGTGCTGGGCCGCGTGGTGTCGTTGGCCAGCTTTGCGCTCATGCTGGTGCGCGGCATGTTTGCCAAGTGGTTCTACCGCAAGAGCGCGGCGGAGCACATCCGGCGCATCCGCGCGGAGTTCCCGGACGATGCCCAGCGCAGCGTGGTGCTTTCGGCACAGGGCGGTGTGAGCTGGGGTGCTGTGCTGGGGCGGCTCCTGCTGCTGATGGTGTTCGGTGCCTGCTGCAGCATGCTGCTGGGCCCCAATCTGGATGTTCTGCTGAACGCTCTCTCCTGATGCGATTTATAAAGGAGTTTTTATCATGAAAAAGGTAACCAAAGCTGTGATCCCCGCTGCCGGTCTTGGCACCCGTGTGCTGCCGGCCACCAAAGCCATGCCCAAGGGCATGCTGCCCATCGTGGACAAGCCCGCCATCCAGTATCTGGTGGAAGAGGCCGTGCGTTCCGGCATCACCGACATCCTGATCATTCTGGGCCGCAACCAGAGCGTGATCGAGGACCATTTTGACCGCAGCCCGGAGCTGGAAGAGAAGCTGGCCGCCCCCGGCAAGGAAAAGATGCTGGAGGAATGCCTTGGCATCTCCAATTTGGCCAACATCTATTTTGTACGCCAGAAGCAGACGCTGGGTCTGGGCCATGCCGTGAGCATGGCAAAGCCCTTTACCGGGGATGACCCCTTTGTGGTGATCTACGGCGATGATGTGATCTGGGGCGAGGACCCCGTGTGTGCTCAGCTGATCCGCGCCTACGAGGAGTTCGGCCGCCCGGTTGCCGGTGTTTCCGCTGTGCCCTGGGCCGATGTGAGCCGCTACTGCAGCTTAAAGACCACCCCCATCCACGACAACTATTTCTTTGTGGATGACATGATCGAGAAGCCCAAAAAGGGTCAGGAGTTCAGCAATTATTCCATCCTGGGCCGCGTGCTGCTCACTCCGGAGATCTACGACCTGCTGGCCCATACCAAACCCGGTGCCGGCGGTGAGATCCAGCTGACCGACGCCATGGCCGAGTACGCCCGCAATTACGGCGGCATGACGGCCGTGGAGTTTACCGGCAAGCACTACGACATGGGCAACAAGCTCAAAGTGGTAGAGGCTCAGGTGGAGCTGGCCCTGCAGCACCCGGAGATCGGCGAGGCCTTCCGGGCCTACCTGAAAGAGTTCTGCAAAACGCTGTAAGTTCTGATGCACTAAAAAATCCCTCCGGCCGCAGCCAGAGGGATTTTTTAGTGTCTTTATGCCTGAACCTGACTGGGATGCGGCACGGGCGGGTGCTTGGTGAACATCGCCTTGAGTGCCAGCGGGGTGGTCACGCTGGATACCACGATCAACAGGATGACGGCGGTAAAGTAGACCGGGTCCACCACGCCGATGGCAAGACCCTTCTGCGCCACGATCAGTGCCACCTCGCCGCGAGTCATCATGCCGACACCAACCTTCAGGGAGTCGCCCCAGTTGAAGCGGCAGATCTTTGCAGCCAGACCGCAGCCGATGATCTTGGTGACCAGTGCCACAATCACAAAGCAGACGCAGAACAGCAGGATCTCCGGGGTCAGGCCGCTGATATCGGTCTTAAGGCCGATGGAGGCAAAGAAGATAGGTGCAAAGATGATATAGTTGCTGATATCCACCCGACGCTCCACATAGGAGGCGTCATCCATGGTGCACAGCACGATGCCGGCAATGTAGGCACCGGTAATATCGGCAATGCCAAAGTAGGCCTCGGCCACATAGGCCATGCCAAAGCAGAAGGCCAGGCTCACGATGGTGATACGCTGGGTGTGAGGGTTGCGCCGATCCAGCCACTTCATGGCGTAATGGACCACCAGGCCCACACCCACAGCGGTGGCAAAGAACAGCAGGGTGTTCACCAGCACCTTGCCCAGACCCGTACCGGTGCCGCTGCTGGCACCCAGCACACAGGTAAGCACCACGATACCGATGACATCATCAATGACAGCAGCACTGACGATGGTAGTGCCCAGGAAACTCTTCAGGTGGCCCAGCTCCTGCAGGGTGGCCACCGTGATGGACACGCTGGTGGCAGTCATGATGGTACCGATGAACAGTGCCCGATAGAACTCCGGGCTGCCCACGGCGGAGAAGCCGTAGAACACACTATACAATAAGGTACCGCCCACCAGCGGGACGAACACACCCACGCAGGCGATCAGTGTTGCGATTGGGCCTGCCTTGATCAGTTCCTTCAGGTTGGTGCCTAGGCCCGTGGTGAACATCAGCAGCACCACGCCGATCTCGGCGAAGGTGGCAATGGAGTCACTGGTCTGCACCAGGTTGAGCACACAGGGGCCAATGACAAGACCCGCCAGGATCTCGCCCACCACCTGCGGAGCCTTGCACTTGCGTGCTACCAGCCCAAAAAACTTTGCACTCAGGATGATGATTGCCAGATTGCGGAATATCGAGTACATAGATACGCTCCTTTTCCGATTTTTTAAATTTCCCACTTTCCTGCCGCCGCAGCACTTTGTTCCACGGTATCATCAGAAAGCGACTATATTATAGTCCCCTATGGCAAAAAAAGCAAAGGATTTTTTTCAGCACTTTTTTCATCCAAGGGCTTGACAGACGCCGCCGGACTTGCTATAATAAATTGCTGTCTGAACAGACACGCCGCACACAGCCGCAACGCCGCAGCTGTGTGTACCCTTGGTCTTGTGATTGCAAGACCCTTAAGTCCAAAAGGAGGTGCTACAAAAATGGCAAAGTACGAAACCATGCTGATTACCAGCGCCGCTCTCGACGAGGAGGCTACCGCCGCTCTGGTTGGTAAGTTCAAGACCCTGATCGAGGCTAACGGTACGATCGATTCCATCGACGAGTGGGGCAAGCGCCGTCTGGCCTACCCCATCAACGACGAGGAGGAAGGCGTCTACACCGTGATCAACTTCACCAGCGAGCCCAGCTTCCCCGCTGAGCTGGACCGTGTGTACAAGATCACCGAAGGCGTTATGCGCAGCCTGATCATTGCTCACGAGGAGTAATTCTTCTGTGACAGAAAGGGAGACCGTACTATGTTGAATGTTGTTGCCATCATGGGTCGCCTTGCGCGTGACCCTGAAATGCGTCAGACCACTACTGGCAAGAATGTCGCTTCGTTCCGCATTGCCTGCGACCGTGGGCGCCGCGATGCCAATGGGCAGAGCGTGGCGGACTGGATCGATGTGGTTGCATGGGATCGGCAGGCCGAGTTTGTCTGCCGCTATTTCCAGAAAGGTTCCCTGATCGTTGTGGACGGCCGTTTGCAGTCCCGTCAGTATCAGGATAAGACCGGCGCAAACCGCACTGCCGTTGAGGTGGTTGCCAATAACATCAACTTTGCAGGCCCCAAGAGCAGCAATGCAGGTGACGGAAACGGCTATCAGAATGCCGCTCCGTCCTACCAGAACGCAGCCCCTGCCCGTCCGGCCGCTGTGGAGGCAGCTCCCAGCTATTCCGCCGGCAATGCCGATGACTTTGCCGTCATCGACGACAGCGACGACCTGCCGTTCTGACACGAAACGGTCCATCCGTTAAAAATCCAATAGGAGGTAATAAGCAATGGCTTTTGAAAGAACCGAAGGCTCTCGCCCCGCACGCCCCATGCGTCGCGGCCGCAAGAAGGTTTGCAGCTTCTGTGTCGATCGCATCGACACCATCGATTACAAGGACGTGCCCCGTCTGCGTAAGTACGTCTCTGAGCGTGCAAAGATCATTCCCCGCCGTGTGACCGGCACCTGCGCTTATCATCAGCGCGCACTGACCATCGCCATCAAGCGTGCTCGTCACGTTGCTCTGATGCCCTACGTCAGCGATTAATCTTTAAAACATCAACCCAATCAAAATAATCAGCAATCAGCAAAGGCTCTTTCCCGATGACAAGGGAGGGAGCCTTTTTTGGTGCAATGCGCCCATTTTGTTTTGCGTCGTGGTGTGTTATACTGGCCTTGCACACTCCCCTGCACACACTTTTCAGGAGGTATCACGATGAAACGACATTCTTTCCGTCTTGCGGCGGCTGCTCTGGGCCTTTTGCTGGTGCTGCCCACCGGGCTTCCGGCCTCGGCCGCTTCCTCGTTTGATGCGGGCTACTATGCCACCCATTACCCGGATGTGGCGGCAGCCTGCGGCACGGACGAAGGTGCCCTGCTGCAGCACTACATCCAGTTCGGCGCATCAGAAGGGCGCAAGCCCTCCGCCTGGGGCCGTGCCGGTGACACGGACCTGAAGCTGACCGACGACCAGATCGCGGCCATCTGGTCGCCGGTGCCCGTCAAGGAACTGGCCAACTACAAAAGCCTGAAGCGCAAGATGACCGATGACGAATTTGCGCAGGCCTACGAGCAGGCCCGCAGGATCGTAACGCCGCTGGCCTTCAAGAGCCGTGAGGAGCAGCTGGCCGGCATCGCCAACGCCCTGCGCGAAATGGTAGATGACGGTACGGTTGCCTACTCTACCGATGTGCCTCACTACAACGACGCCTATGGGTATCTGGTGCTGCATGTGGCCTCCTGTGCCGGATGCGCCCGCACCACCGGCCTGTGTCTGAACATGCTGGGCATTCCCTATGAGCACGTCAACGAAAACCAGTGGAGCCACCAGTGGTGCCGCGTGCCCATGCCCGACGGCAGCTACTGGATCTGCGACGCCTACGGCCTGTACTGCGGCCCGGAACCTGCCCCCTATCAGCACCCGTATCTGTAAATATGTGCTCAAAACGGCGAGGACGAACCGGAACGGTTCTTCCCCGCCATTTTTCTTTTTTCGGGACCGTTCTCGCTAGATTTGCAGTACATGCGCCTGGTTCAGAAAGCACTTGCAGCCGTGCAAAAAGTTACAAAGCGGTACGGTTTTGCCGGTAGTTTCTGACCGTTCCCGGGAATTTACGGGAAGTCCAGTGCGTTCTGCTCTGCTGGCAAATCAATCTGCACAAAAGCTGCCCTGGTCATTGCACACATTGTACAAAGTTCACTTTCAGTTCTTGATTTCTTATGCAAATTGTGCCATACTAAAGTCACCGGAAACGTTCCCGAAAACGTTCCCGACACAGTTTCAGAAACGAGGGTCTCCCACATGGCAAACCTGACCATCAAAGATATCGCCCGGATCAGCGGTTGCTCGGTGAGCACCATTTCCCGGGTGATCAACGACCGCCCGGATGTCCGGCCGGAGACCAAGGAACATGTGCTGCAGGTAATGCGAGAGGCTGGGTTCGTGCCCAACACCAACGCCCGGCAGCTGAAGATCCTGCAGTCCCGGAGTCTGGTATTTGTGGTAAAGGGCACCCGGAACATCTTCTTTTCTGATTTCCTGGTACAGCTCCAGCGAGCTGCCACCCTCTACGGCTACAGCGGCATCGTC
>OIEN01000944.1_pt1 | contig 14841 bp, 14 predicted proteins | sample 1581741 | NCBI WGS metagenome assembly OIEN01 (sample SAMN01760944, study PRJEB22395) | human gut metagenome | reverse complement strand
CCGCAGCCGCCGAAGCGGTGCTTAAGCCGCTAGGCGGGAATTGTGCGGTGTTGCCCAAAGAAATAGACTGAATTTTCGACTTTTCAGATCAGCCTGCATCATTCAATGGTTTTCAGCAGGGCATCAATATCGCGGCGCTCGGCAAGGCCCAGGCTGAATGCCGTTGCGCTGCCGCAGGCGGTGCCAAGGCGCAGGGCGTAAGAGTAGCTCCCGCTTTGCAGGTAACCGGCAATAAAACCGGCTACCATGCTGTCCCCAGCGCCAACGCTGTTTACCACTTTGCCTTTTGGGGTGCCAATGCGGTGCACCGCACCGGTTTCATCCAGCAGCAGGGCACCATCGCCCGCCATGCTTACCAGAACATTGCGTGCACCACGCTGCTGCAATTTCCGGGCAGCCTGGGTAATCTCTTCATCACGATTGAGCTCTTTGCCAAAGATCTCACCCAATTCATGGTTGTTGGGTTTGATCAAAAACGGGTGGTAGGGCAGTACCTTTACCAGCAAATCACGGGTGGCATCCACCACAAAGCGGATGCCGCGGCCATCCAGCCGAGCCAGAATCTGCTGGTAAACATCCTGCGGCATGCTGGAAGGAATGCTGCCGGCAAGCACCAGAATGTCACCCTCGCCCAGTTCTTCCAGATTGTCCCACAGGGCCTGCATGGCTTCGGGAGTAATGTTCGGGCCGGAACCGTTGATCTCGGTCTCTTTTGCGCCCTTTACCTTAACGTTGATTCGGGTCATGCCGTCCGGCAGGCGGATGAAGCGGGTTTTCAGGCCGGAAAGCTGCAAGCCGCGCTCCAGCCAGGCACCAGTTTCGCCAGCTGTAAAGCCAAGGGCGATGCTTTCGCACCCAAGCTCCCGCAAAACGCCGGAAACATTGATGCCCTTGCCGCCAAACTGGCAGGCTTCGTCTGAGGTGCGGTTGATCTCGCCAACCGCCAGGGGGGCAGTCAGATGCAGAACGTAGTCGATCGCAGGATTAAATGTGACGGTGTAGATCATACGGAACACTCCTTTACAAAGGTAAGCTGTGCGTACCGGGGGTCCGGGCAGTGGTTGGTCAAAATGGCCCCGCAGCCAATATCCCCGATCACGGCGGAATATACCATATCGAACTTTGTGTTATCCACCAGAAACCAGCGTTCCCGCGCGCGCTGCAATGCGGCGGTTTTGATGCTGGCTTCCTCCGGGTCCGGCGTGGTAAAGCCCTCCGCAGGGCTTACGCCGTTGGCACCCATAAACGCTTTGGTAAAGTTGTAGTGCTGTAAATCGGCCAGCGTTTCCGGCCCGGTAATGGCTTCCGTGATGGGACGCACCTGCCCGCCGGGCAGGTAGGTGCGGCAGCCCTTTTGCACCAGCATGCGCGCATGGGCAATGCCGTTGGTCACATAGGCAGCCTGCAGGGCAGGGCCCTCCAGCGCGGCGGCCAGCGCCAGTGTGGTGCTGCCGGCGTCCAGAAAGATAAAATCTTTCTCGGTGATCATTGCGGCGGCGGCGCGGGCAATCAGACGCTTTTCTTCCACAGACTGTTCCTCGCGGGCCGCCATGGGGGGCTCATCCGCCAAAACGGTGCGCCCAACCAGCGTGGCGCCGCCGTGTACCTTTTTTAACAGGCCCTGCCGGTCCAGCTGGGTCAGGTCGCGGCGGATGGTGGATTCGCTTGCATCCAGGGCATCACACAGCTCCAGCACGGTGGCCGAGCGCTTTTGTGCCAGCAAATCTAATATCATAGCAAAACGTTCTTCGGCAAGCAAGACAATATCCTCCTTAAAACCGGACAATACTTCAGGTAATTCCCCTGGCGATTCTTGAAGCTTTTTTGCTTTACGCCTGTATTATACACGCACAAACAGTCAAAAGCAATCATGAAACGCCAAAACAAAACATAAAATTTACGGACTGCTTTTTGTGCAATTTGACAACGATAAACGCTCTGTATTTGGAAAACAAGCACATAAAAAGCCGGGCACTGCGCAGCGGCAGTGCCCGGCCGAGAAATATGTATCGTAAGGATCGTCAAAAAATGGAAAGTAAAAATCAGATTCCGTCAAAAAGCGTCAATCCTGAAAAGCGCGTTCAAAGCGGTCGATTTTTTCGCTTTTCCCAATCACCAAAATGGTGTCCCCGTTCTGGAACCGAGACTCCGGCGAAAACTCCACATCGGTACGGTGGTCGCGTTCGATGGCAATAATGTTAATGCCGTATAGTCGGCGGATATCCAGCTCCCGGATGCTTTTGTTCAGCATCTTGCCGTTTACCTGGATGCGCTGTACCTCCACACCGTCCTCCAGGGCAATGTAGTCCAGCAGGTTGCCGGAGATTAGGCGCTTGCCAATGCGCACTGCCATATCGGCTTCGGGATAAACAACGGTCACGCCCAGCCGCTTGAGAACCTCGCCATGTCCAACGCTGCTGGCTTTGGCAATCACATGCGGCACCCCCATGTTCAGCACCAGCATGGAGGTCAAAATGCTGATGTCGATCTGCTCGCCAATACAGATGCCTACCGTACCGCAGTTCTGAATGCCGACTTCGGTCAGAGCCTCTTCGCTCAAATCATCTACCACAAAGGCATAGTCAGTATATTTGCGAATAGCCTTGACCTTCTGCTCATCGCAGTCAACGGCAATCACCTCTTTGCCGGCTTCGGCAAGGGTGCGGGCCAGCGCAGAACCAAAGCGCCCCAGCCCGATAACACCGAACAAAGCGGAAGAATCCTGTTTTTTCATAATGCACCTATCCAATCGTAATGGCTTCTTCAGTAAAGTGCGCGTTGGGTTCCGGGCGTTCCACCCAGAGGGAAAGCAGGGTAAAAGCCCCAACGCGGCCCGTGTACATGGTAAAAATCAGCACCAGCTTGGCGGCCAGGCAAAGCTGCGCTGTAATGCCGGTGGAAAGCCCGGCAGTGCTGTAGGCGGAGACCGCTTCAAACAGCAGGCTGATGAACGGCAGGCCGGGTTCCAGGATGCAGAGCAGAAATGTGGTGCAGCATACCACCAGCATGCCCAGCAGCCCAATGGTGGAAGCCTTGGCAATGGCGTTGGCAGGCAATGCACGGCGGAATGCACCCGGCCGCTGCTTGCTGAAAATGCAGCGAATCTCTTGCGCCAGAACAAAAATGGTGGTGGTTTTGATGCCGCCGCCGGTGGACCCCGGCGAAGCACCAATGAACATCAGGATAAGAATCGTAAACAACCCGGCGTTGCTCAGTTTGCCCAGATCCAGCGTGGCAAAGCCGGCCGTGCGGGCTGATACGCTCAGGAAAAATGCTGTCAGCCAGCTGAGAGGATCGGTGAACTTTAATAACAGGGTACCTGCTGCCAGCAAAAATGCCGTGGTGGTTACCACAACCTTGGAATGCAGGGTGAATTTGCGGAAGCGGAACCGGCACTTGACCACATCCACCATGACCAGAAAGCCGATGCCTCCCGAAATGATCAGAAAACAGGTGCTCAAATTCAGCAGCACATTATCCCGATAGGGGGTCAGGCTGCGCCCGCCACCTAAAATATCGATGCCAGCGTTGTTGAAGGATGAGATGGAGTGGAACACACTCAAACCCAGCGCCTTCAATGGTGGATAATCCTGCGCAAACACTGCAAAGATGGGGATGACCCCGGCCAGCTCAAAGGCAAGGGTCAGTTTAATGATGGCGCGTACCAGCCGCACCATGCCCTCCAGACTGCTCACATTCATGGCTTCCCGGATCAGGGTACGCTCCCGCAGGCTGATGCGCCGTCCCGCAGCCAAGGCAAGCCCCATGCCGATGGAGGTAATGCCCAAACCGCCGATCTGGATCAGCACCGCCATCACAGCCTGCCCCACGGGGGTAAAGGTATCGGCGGTATCCACGGTCAGCAGGCCGGTTACACAGACGGCGCTTGTGGCGGAAAACAGAGCGTCCACCGGCTGTACGGTAATGCCCGACCGGATGGAAAATGGCATGAGCAACAAAAGCGTACCCAGTAAAATGGTGGAAGCAAACCCCAGAGCAATCAATCTTGCAGGAGGCTGATGATTGAAAATTTGTTTGAATCGTTTCATATGCAGTATCAGGCCGGGTCAGCAAGGCAACAACTGAACCCACTTATCATATTTGTTTGGACGAAAAAGCTCACTTGATATATAAACATAGCCGCTTTTAGCGGCGATGTCAAGCATTTTGTGCAAAAGATAAAGGCAGGATAAGGATTGGGCACCGGGCAGGGAAAGAGGAATAAAGGAATCTGGCTGCGGTAGAAAATGTATACGAAACAAAAACGGCCCGGCAAAAAATTGCCGGACCATAGGGGAGATGATGGAATTTTAACGCAGTGGGGCAGGCGGGAAATTATTCGCCCAGGTGCCAGATATCGCTGTTGTACTCTGCAATCGTGCGGTCACTGGAGAAGAAGCCAGCCTTGGAGATATTGATCAGGCACTTGCGGCGCCAACCCAGCGGGTCGCAGGCATAATCAGACAAAGCCTGGCCCTTGCGCACCACATAAGCGTTGAAATCGGGCAGGGTCTGGAACCAGTCCTTGGTTTTCAGTTCATGCTGCAAACGGGCCAGGTTTTCTTCCTTGCCGGCGGCCAGCATTTCGGGGCCGGTCAAAAAGTCGATGGCACGGCGCAGGTTGGGGTCGCCCTCGTACCAGTCTGCCGGGTTGTAATCGCCCGCAGCATAGCGGTGGATGACCTGGCCGGAGGTCTGGCCGAAGATGTAGATGTTCTCGTTGCCAACCTGCTGGCTGATCTCCACGTTTGCGCCGTCCATGGTGCCAAGGGTCAAAGCGCCGTTCAGCATAAACTTCATGTTGCCGGTGCCGGATGCTTCCTTGGAGGCCAGGCTGATCTGCTCCGAAAGATCGCAGGCGGGGATCATCTTTTCGGCGGCGGTCACGTTATAGTTTTCCACAAACACGACCTGCAGCCAGGGGGCCACCAGCGGATCAGCGGCAATCACTTTGGACAGGGTCAGCAAAGCGTGGATGATATCCTTGGCAATGATGTAAGCTGGGGCGGCCTTGGCACCAAAAATGCTCACCAGCGGCACAGCCGGGGTGTGACCCGCGCGAATCTCGAAATACTGATGGATGAGGTAGAGCAGGTTCAGCTGCTGGCGCTTGTACTCATGCAGGCGCTTGGACTGGATATCGAACATGGCGGTGGGGTCAACCTTCACACCCTGGGTGTGCTCCAGCCAGTCAGCCAGGGCCTTTTTGTTGTCGGCCTTGACCTGGGAGAACTTTTGCAGCACATTGGCATCCTCGGCATAGGGCAGCAGTTTTTCCAGCTCGGCGGCATCCTTGCGGAAACCGGGGCCAATCAGGGATTCAATCTCTTTGACCAGTGCGGGGTCACATTCCAGCAGCCAGCGGCGGAAGGTGATGCCGTTGGTTTTGTTGTTGAACTTTTCCGGGTACAGCTTATAGAAGCCGTTCAGCTCGGATTCCTTCAAAATTTTGGTGTGCAGGGCGGCAACGCCGTTGGTGGAATGGGTAAAGTGGATGTCCATGTGGGCCATGTGCACGCGGTCGTCGGCGTCAATGATGGCAAGGCCGGTATCATTGGTGCGCTTTTTGGCGGCAGCATCCAGCTTTTCAATCACCGGCATCAGCTGGGGCACAACTTTGTCCAGATAGCTGCGCGGCCAGGTTTCCAGCGCTTCGGCCAGGATGGTGTGGTTGGTGTAAGCGCAGGTGTCGGTTACGATCTTGACGGCTTCGTCAAACTCGATGCCCTTTTCGCCCAGCAGGCGGATCAGTTCGGGGATAACCATGCTGGGGTGGGTATCGTTAATCTGGATGGCGGCGTAATCGGCCAGGTCATGGTAGTTGCAGCCGCGGGCGGCGCATTCGGCCAAAATCAGCTGGGCACCGGCGCTGACCATCAGGTACTGCTGGTAGATGCGCAGCATGCGGCCTGCTTCGTCGGAATCGTCCGGGTACAGGAACAGGGTCAGGTTTTTGGCAATGGCGGTTTTATCGAACTGGATGCCGTCATGCACAATGCTTTCATCAATGGTGTCCAGGTCAAACAGGTTCAGGGTGTTGGTGCGGCCCTCGTAGCCGGTCACGGCCAGTTTGTACAGCCGGGCAGTGTAAGGTTTGCCTGCCAGGGTGACGGGGTAGGTGATATCGGTCTTTTCCGCCCAGGAATGTTCGTTCAGCCAGGGGTCCGGCAGTTCGTTCTGCAAGCCGTCGGCAAAGCTCTGGCGGAACAGGCCAAAGTGGTAACGCAGGCCGATGCCGTCGCCCGGCAGGTTCAGCGTTGCCAGAGAATCCAGGAAGCAGGCAGCCAAACGGCCCAAACCGCCGTTGCCAAGGCTCGGCTCCGGCTCGACTTCCTCGATGTCGGAAAGGCTCTTGCCTGCGGCAGCAAGGGCATCACGCACATCATCATACAAGCCGAGGTTGATGAGGTTGTTGGAAAGCAGTTTGCCGATTAAAAATTCAGCCGAGATATAATACAGCTTGCGGCCGTTGACCGGACGTACCTGTGCGGCGCTCTTGCTGCGCACAAGATCCAGCAGGGCAAGGTAAATTTCCTGGTCGGTGGATTCGACAAGGGGCTTGCCGATCAGCTTCTGTAAAGTTTCCGTCATGGTCTGCATAGCGGGTTCCTCCTAAAAAATGAATTTGCAGAGGCCAAGGCGTTGGTATCGCCTTTGGTTCAGGCCTCAAGTGGGGAAGCTTGCGGTGCGGCCCGCACTTCCTCTTGCTATATCCAGAATATCATACAAAATCGGTAAAATTCTTGTGCAATTCTGCCGGATTGTGGTACAATACAAGCATCAGGAATGCAAAAGGGGGCTACAACATGCCAAACCAGGAACGCTTGCGGGAAACCAAACACCATGGTGCGGTGCGGTTCCCTTTTAATATCTACCCCTGCACCATACCGGGGGACTTTTTGCAGGTGCCGTTGCACTGGCACGACAGTATGGAACTTGTCTATGTTAAAAAAGGCAGCGGAATCGTGCAGGTCGGTGTGAACGCTTACCCGGCGGAGCAGGGCGATATTTACATTTTTGCCCCCGGCACCCTCCACGCCCTGCACCAGCGCGGCCAGGCCGTGATGGAATACGAAAATATCATTTTTGAGCTGGAGCTGCTGGGTGGTGCGGATGATCTGTGCGCCGAGCGCTACCTTTTGCCGCTGCAAAGCGGCCGCATGGCTTTGCAGCCGCGCATCATCCCCGGCGAGGCGGGCTACCCCCAGGCGGCGGCCTGCCTGCAGGAAGCGGAGGAAGCCAACAAGGTAAAAAACGCCGGGTATGAGCTGGCCATCAAAGGGGCGCTGCTGCGGTTTTTGTCCATCCTGATTGGCCAGCACGGCACCTCGCTCCCGGCGGATACTACTGACACCCGCCGCCTGAAAACGGTCTTGCAGCTGATCGAAGCGGAATATGCTACCCCGCTGCGGATTGAGGACGCTGCCGAAGCCTGCGGGTGCAGCCAAAGCCATTTTATGCGCTGGTTCAAAAAAATGACCGGCCAGGGCTTTACCGGCTACCTGAACGACCACCGGCTGAACCTTGCCGCAGAACTGCTGCGCATTACTGACGCCACCGTGCTGGATATCGCAGGCCGGGTGGGGTTTGATAACCTTTCATACTTTAACCGCCTGTTCAAGCGCCGCTATGGCATGACCCCGCGGGAATACCGCAGCAAATAAAGCAGCAAAAACCAAACTCCGCCGCCCGGAATGTGCACAGCATCCGGGCGGCGGGGTTATATATTCTTATAGAAATGATAAAGTGGGCAATAAAAATGATAAAGTGGGCAATCCGGCAGGAAAGCGGTGTGGCCGGGCGGGGACCCTGCAGGCAAAAGAAAATAGCGACAAAAATTACTTCATCCAACGGATCTGCTGCTCTTTTACCAGCGGATAGCTGACAAGCTCGGTACCGTCCATGTCCTCTTTGTGCATATCCACAGCGGTGATCTGGCTGTTTTCATAGGTGGTGTAGTAATAAATGCCTTTGTCGGCATTGCAGCAGCTGGTGTACAGGGTAATCTCGTACTTACCGTTGTCCAGCTCGCAGCAGCCGCGCTGCTGCTCTACCGAGCCGAGAATATGGAAAAACTGGCTCACGCTTTCTGCTTCGCTTTCCCCGGAGCGGGAGTTGGCGCGCACGAAAGCCGCCCGTACAAACCGCGACTGAGACGAAAGATCCCCCGGCAGACCCATGGCCCCCATGCCGCGGCTGTAAGCGTTCAGCGACAGGTTGGGTGCAAAATGGTTGCCGGTTGCCTTTGGGGAAAGCTGCATATAATTATTCAAAGCAAACAGCTGCATGGGGAACGGAGGGTTGTTGGTCAGCACACCGGCGGGGTTATCATATACATGCAGGCCGTCTTTGGTAGATTCCAGCGTGATGCACTCATGATGATCGGCAATCATCCAGTGCAGGCTGGCAACGGGCATCCCTTCGCAGAACGGGGTATCCACCAGGTTCATGCGGTCCAGCAGGGTGCGGGCATCCTGTACGGTAGCGCAGCGGCCCAGCAACCAGGGGATCAGCTCAAACTGGGCAACATTATCTTTGCCGGGTTCATCTTTGCAATACCAGGCGTTGCCCACAAAGTTCAGCCCGGCAATGCATAGCCCTTTTTCGTTGATGGCATCGTAATACAGGGGATAGTTATTCTGCACGCAGGCCATGCCCAAAATGGCATAGTGCTGGTCCAGCACGCCAAGGCCGTTCAGCTGGAACGGATAGTGCCGCGGGGTAAAGGTGACGGTCTCGCCGTAACCGAATTCATAGTCCAGGTTGCGGCCAAAATAAAAATCTTTGGTCTGGTACGTTGCAGCAGTGCACATACAAATAAGCCCTCCGGTCGTATCGTAAATGATGTCTTTAACGTTATTATACCACGGCGCAGCGCTGCTATCGAGAAGATTTTGTGAACTTTTGAAATTTTGTACCAAATAAAAAATCCCGCAGCCCTGCCTTGTAAACAGGTCCTGCGGGAGAAAAGTGGATTTACACCAGCTTGCGCACCAGTGCAAAATCAAAAAAGTCCGTATAAAAAGTGCGGCAGCGCAGCACCGGGCGGCACAGGCGGGAATAGCAGGTTTCGCTCAATTCCAACAGGGCCTGATCACGCTGCAGGGCCAGGGCATGGCGCACGGCGGGGTCCCCCATGGCGGCGCGTAGATGGGTAATGGTGCTGGAAATCTGAATTCCGCACGCTTCATCCAGAATATCGAAAATGGGGCGGGTGAAGTCAATGCCATCGGTGCGGGTGGTGCCGAACAGCGAGCATGGCACGATATCGGTAGAAAATAATACTGGGGTGTTATCCGCCAGCACCCGGCGGCAGATGTAATAAACCGGGGTATCCAGGCTGATGTTCAGTGCCTGGGCTGCATCGGCATCTGCCGTGTGGCGCGATACCCGCAGATCGTCGCTGTTGGGCTGCATGCCGCGCGCCCGGATCATTTGGGTGAATTCAAACTTCTGGTCCATGCGGCGGGCCAGGTTGACCACATCGCGGTTGATCACGGTGCCAATGCCGCGCACGCGCTCAATGTAACCGGCACGTTCCAGTTCACTCAGTGCATCGCGCACAACGGTACGGCTTACGTTCAGCCGGTTGGCCAGCTCCAGTTCGGGCGGCAGATGGTCGGTATCCTGCCAAATGCCGTTGCGCAGCTGCTCCAGCAGCTCGGCCACAACCTGGTTAGAAATCAATACGCCGCCCAGGCGGGGGGCGCTGTCGGGGTGTTTGGTTGCCATAATCGGGTTCCTACTTTCCTGTGCGTGCCGGTGCAGGCCGCAAAAGTCGTACTCTTATTATAGCATACCCCAAAGCCAAAAACCAAGTGTTTTATAAAAAAGCAGGCAAATAAAAGGCGTGGTGTGATGTGGTGCGTTCCTTGGTTCAGTCCGCTTTGCCTTCTTCATGCGCATAGCGGCACACATCCCGCAGGCAGCAGCGCTCACAATACGGTGTGGTGCGTGCGGTGCACACAGCGCGGCCATGGTCCACCAGCCGGTGGCAGAAATCACTGCCCTCCTGCGGGGGAATGATCTTCCACAGCGCCATTTCCACCTTTTTGGGTTCCTTGATGTTATCCACCAGCCCAATGCGGTTGCACAGCCGGATGCAGTGGGTGTCCGTTACAATGGCGGGCTTGCCGAACACATCGCCCATGATCAGGTTGGCACTTTTGCGGCCAACGCCGGGCAGTTCCAGCAGGGCGTCAAAATCATCGGGCACGTTGCAGTCATACTTGTCGCGCAGCATCCGCATACAGGCGCTGATATCCCGCGCCTTGCTGCGCCCCAGTCCGCAGGGCCGCACGATCTCTTCAATTTCCTCCGGCTCCGCGGCGGCCAAAGCGGCCACATTCGGGTATTTGGCAAACAGATCCTGTACCACAACGTTCACGCGGGCATCGGTGCACTGTGCGGCAAGGCGCACTTCCACCAGCAGCTGCCAGGCGTGCTCGTAATCCAGCGTACAGTCCGAAAGCGGGTATTCTTTTTTCAGCCGCTCAATGCAGATGGCGGCCAGCTGTTTTTTATCATGAATCTCCATGGGGGTCACACTCTCTTTTATCACTTCCCGGCGCGCGGGCCGGCGAGGCTTACGGCTTGATTCTACCACGGATAGCGTTTATAATGCAAGTAGCATGGTGCCGCCCTCTAATGCTGCGAAGCTTCAAAAGAGGGGCCGCTGCCCCTTGCTCCCTCACAAAAACCTACCTTCTCATGCCGGGGCGGCACGCGAACATAATTTTTTGCTCACAAGGAATTTTGAGCGTCGGTGCATGTCTGCCGCTTTAGAATATATTTCCTTATATATAAAGGTAACATAAAGGAGTATCCCCATGAAGGAACCGCTTGCCCAACGCCTGCGCCCGCGCACTTTGGATGAAGTGTGCGGCCAGCGCCATCTCCTGGCCCCCGGCCAGGTGTTCCGCCGCACCATTGACAGAGGCGTGATCCCCAATATGATTTTTTACGGCCCGTCCGGCGTAGGCAAAACCACCGTGGCCAGCATTATTGCGGCCAACAGCGGTATGCGGCTGTATAAATTGAACGGTACTACCGCTTCCACCAGCGATATCAAAAGCGTATTGGGCGATATTGGCACCCTGCATGCCGCCAACGGAATTCTGCTCTATCTGGATGAGATCCAGTATTTCAACAAGCGCCAGCAGCAAAGCCTGTTGGAATGCGTAGAGCAGGGAACCGTGACGCTGATTGCCTCCACGACTGAGAACCCATACTTTTATGTATATAACGCGCTGTTATCCCGCTGCACAGTGTTCGAGTTCAAATCCCTGACGGCAGAGGATATTGCCGAAGGCGTGAAACACGCCGCCCAGCGCCTGGGCGAAAGTGACGGTACGCCGGTCAACATCCCGGTGGATGCGCTGGAATACCTGGCCCAAAGCGCGGGCGGCGATATGCGCAAGGCGCTGGGCAACCTGGAATTTGCCGTCAACGCAGCCCCCGTGCAGGATGGCACGCGGCTGGTTACGCTGGAAATGGTCACGCAGGTGGCCCAGCGTACCGCCATGCGATACGATAAAGAGGGCGATGACCATTATGATATTGTTTCGGCCTATCAGAAGTCGATGCGCGGGTCGGACCCGGATGCAGCGCTGCACTATCTGGCCCGGCTGCTGGAAGCGGGGGACCTGCCCAGCGCCTGCCGCCGGTTGATGGTGTGCGCCTGCGAGGATGTTGGCCTTGCTTACCCGCAGATCATCCCGATCGTAAAAGCGGCTGGGGATGCTGCCAACATGCTGGGCCTGCCGGAAGCGCGCATTCCGTTGGCGGACGCGGTAATTTTGGTGGCGACCAGCCCCAAATCCAACACGGGCGAAGCCGCCATTGACCGTGCGCTGGCAGATGTGCGGGCAGGCCGCAGCGGGCCGATCCCGCGGCAGCTACAAAATAAGCATTATGATGGCGCCGATGCCGCAGTAAAAGGCCAGCATTATCAGTACGCACACGACTTTGCCAACCATTGGGTGGACCAGCAGTACCTGCCGGATGCCATCCGGGACCGCCAGTATTACCAGTTTGGCGATAACAAAAATGAGCAGGCCGCCGCCGCTTACTGGCAGCGCATCAAGGGTGATAAGTTCAAAAAATGAACTGGCAACACCGCACAATTCCCGCCTTGCGGCTTAAGCACCGCTCCGGCAGCTGCGGCACGGCATCTGCGTTGCCAAAATGCTCGATAAGACATCCAGTATTATCTGCGCTTTTGGCTTGGCATCTGCCGCACCTCGCTCGCCGTATCGGCACTTAGAATCATGCGGTATTGCCAACTATAATTGCGCACAATAAAAACCATAATAACCTATATCAAAATAGGAATATAAAAATATTTTTTTGATGAAAATATTTTATGGGAATTGAACAAAAAAGAAAAAACAGTGTCAAAAATTAAATCATCTCCTGAATGACAAAAGAAAAATGCCGAAATAATCAGAAAAGGCAACATTATTACAGTCAATTCCTGTTAGCTTGAAAGAAAATATCAAGAACTTTTTCGAAAAAACGTCACATTTTAATGTATTGACAATCTTTAATATCATTTGATATGATAGGGTACAGGAATCATGTATACAATGTGAAGTGAAAAATATTTCGAGTTCTTTCCTCTGCATTGTATGAGAAGGAGATTTTTAGTATGCGCTATTCTCATCAACGTGAACTGATTTTGCGGGAGGTACTTTCGCGCAGCGATTATCCAACCGCGGAGCAGATCTGTACGTCTCTGCGGGCAGTGTGCCCGCGGCTGAGCCTTGGCACCGTTTACCGCGACCTGAATACGTTGGTTGATATTGGCAAAGTGCGGCGTGTTTCCATCCCCGGCGAAGCAGACCGTTTTGAGGGCCCGCAGGAGGATCATCAGCAGCTGTATTGCCGCAGCTGCCAAAAAGTAAAAAGCATCCATATTTCGGATGCGAAGCTCAAAGCCCTGATTGATGCCTGCCCCGATATTGTGCCGGAAGATTACAGCCTGACTGTGTTTGGCCTGTGCGATGAATGCGCCGCCAAAGCGGCCAAGGAAACCGAGAAATTGTAAGAAGACAGCCTGCCCGATGTTCACCGTTCAGGCGGGCTGTTTTGGCATTTGTGGGGGGTATTTTGTGCAAAACAGCGTTTGTGCGTTGTTCTGCGCGGTAAACTGTGGTACACTATTTATAGAATAGTGTATGTGCTGCCCTGTGCGGTGCGGCCAGACCAAAACAGCGGAGGTAAGACCTATGCCCCAACTGCAGTGTGAAGAAATTCGTTTCCCGTCTGCCGATGGTGTTCATACCGTGGCGGCCAGCATGTATACCATGCCGGGGGTGCCGGTGCGCGCCGTGCTGCAGCTCAGCCACGGCATGTGCGAGTATGTACAGCGCTACCGCCCCATGGCGCAGTGGTATGCCCAGCGCGGCATAGCTCTGGCCGGCAACGACCACCTGGGTCACGGCGGTACCGCAAACAAAGGGGAGCACGGCCATTATGGCGAGCCGCGCGGTCGTTACCACCTGCTGAATGACCTGCACACGATGAACGGCATCATCCACCAAAAGTTCCCTGGCGTGCCGGTGTTTTTGTATGGCCACAGCATGGGCAGCTTTTACGCCCGCTGGTATGCCGAAACCTGGCCGGAAAGCATCTCCGGCGCTATTTTCAGCGGCACGGCGGGTCCGCACATCCGCAACCAGGCGGGCTGGGCGGTTGCCGCGCTGACCGCAGCTGTGCGCGGGCCAAAATATGTTTCCAAAACGCTGGTCAAGCTGAATATGGGGGCCTATTGCAACCGCATTCCGGATGCTGTTTCGCCCAATGCCTGGATCAGCCGTGACCCGGAAGTGGTAAAGGCATATGATGCAGACGCGCTGTGCACCTTCCCATTTACCGCGGCGACCTACCGCGAAATGCTGGCCACCCTGTGCCATGTCAGCAGCCGCAAATGGGCACAGAATATCCGCAAGGATCTGCCGGTGCTGCTGATTGCCGGAACGGCGGACCCTGTTGGTGATTACGGCGCGGGCGTGCGCAAAGTGTGGGCCATGCTGGGGGATGCCGGTGTACAGGACCTGAGCTGCGAAATCTGGCACGATGCCCGCCATGAGCTGCACAACGAAACCAACCGCGAAGAAGTGTTTGATTATGTGTACGGCTGGCTGATGGATCGCCTGCCGGAAGATGAGAGCCAATAAATAATGATAGGATAAATGTGGATTGCACGTTATTCTGTAGGAAACGGTCTTGACCGCTCCGATACATTGGGGCATATGCGATAATGGAAATTGCATCGCTCCACAAAATTATTTATTGCAAATAAAAACTTAAGGCCCGATGCAAGCGCATCGGGCCTTAAAACATATTACATCCTAAATAGAAATCATAGGCTGAAAACGTACCGGGGCGATGCCGGGCTGCTGCAACGCTCGGCAGGCGGGGGGATGGAATGCCCGCGGTTTTAGTGCCCACTCAAAAAGTCCAGCAAATCCCAGCCTTCGCCGCCGGTCTGGCGGTACAGCTCGGTGTAGCCGCAGTTGCAGCAGCTGATGGTGACGAACTTTTTGTTCTGGATGTCAAACATTTTGGCGAAGTTCCCGCCGGTGGCCTGCAGCCGGTCCGATTCATACTGCTGGCAGCCGCATTTGGGGCAGATGTATTGGTGCTTTTCCATAATAGATTCCTCCGTATTGTAAGGCTGGGTCAAACGTGGCTCAGCCAGTCGGCCAGCGGCAGGCAAAGCAGGTTGGGGGTAACTTTTGCCGCGGCGCGGTGCAGCGTGCACACCAGCCCCGGTGTGCTGACGCGCAGGTTCAGCGCGCTGTCCCGCAGGGCGCGGCGCACAACATCCTGGCTGCG
>OIEN01000943.1_pt1 | contig 14847 bp, 16 predicted proteins | sample 1581741 | NCBI WGS metagenome assembly OIEN01 (sample SAMN01760944, study PRJEB22395) | human gut metagenome | reverse complement strand
AGCCCCGCCCCACATCCAGACCCTCTGAGTGGCCATCCCGTTCTCCCTGGTGCGCGATTCCCTTCGCACCTGGAGTCCGTTCCCGCTGTCGGCCAGTCACTTGCGCTTCCAGGTGCGAGAGAAAAGTCGCACCTCGGAGCCTCGCCCCACATCCTAGTCCTCCGTGTGGCCTTCCCTTTCTTCCAGGTGCGTGATTCCCCTTCGCACCTGGAACCTGAAATGGCGGATATTCAATGATTTGCAGTTCCAGGTGTGAATTAGCCGTGGAATATTTGGATAGTTTGCTGATTTGTTTGTACCTTGCCGATGGGATTGTATAAATGAAATAACCACGCAAGAACATTCCTGTAAATAGCTAATTTACAATAATCTAATTACTTTCCTTCTTGTAGATTCTTTCACATTTCTTTCACTCAAACTTGTTTTTGTTGTGCAAATTCACTAAATTTGCACATAGAACAAAATGAGTGATTTATGGAAAGAATTTCGATGTATAACCGGACCTCCGCCAAGGGTGACACCCTTCGGGTTCGACTCCGTCTCATCGATGGAAGGGACGTTACGCTGTATCACAAGACCGGCATCCGCGCCAAGATAAAGGACCTGGAAAAGTTCACTCCGGAAGGCACCCTCAAGCCCAAAGTCACCGTCTACAACAAGCAGCTGAAGGCAGAGCTGAACACCCACTTCACCGCCATGTCCAAAGCCTACGCCCTGATGAAGGCCAAGGGAATGGACATGACTTCCGATGTCCTGGAGAAAGAGATTGACAAGATCCTCAATCCCGTCGTCGAAGTCCGTTCCTCCTCCGCCGAAACCCTCTGCGAGCGCTTTGTCCGCTTTGCCGATGAATCCCGCCGTGACGGGATCATCGGAGTGGAACGCTACAAGATGATCGTCGGCCAGGCGGACAAACTCAAGCGTTTCCTCACCATTAAAGGCCTTTCCAAAATCTCCGTCACCGAGTTCGACACCAACCTCCTGCTGGAGTACCGGCAGTTCGTCTTCGATGAATACCTGTACGTGGAGAAGTACCCCAAGCTCTACAAGGTTGAAAAGAAGCGCGGAGCCCGCCGCAACCCGGCCCACCGCGCCTCCATCAACACCGTGGTCAACACGATGAAGAATCTCCAGGCCCTCTTCAACGAGCTGGAGAAGACGGACGAAATCATGAAGTCCCCCTTCCGCCGCCTCGCCACGGAGAAGAAACGTGCCGTGATGCACACGATGTACGACAGTCCGGTCTTCCTGCGTCAGGAAGAATTCCAGAAAGTCATCGACACCGAGGTCCCCGACAAACTCCAGGGCATCAAGGACGCCTTCATCCTGAACTGCTGCTTCGGCTGCCGCATCGGCGACTTCAGCCGCCTGTCCATGGAAAAGGTCTCCGTCAGCCCGGAAGGCATCCCGTACATCCACTACATCCCCTCCAAGACCAGCGGCACGCAGGAGACCAACAAGGAAATCGTCACCCCCCTCATTCGCCTGGCCTACGACATCATTCAGCGCACAAGATTCGATTTCGGTTTCAAAATCACCACGGCCGGAACCAGCTTCTATAACAAAAAAGTCCGGGACCTCATCAAAGCCTGCGGCATCGACCGCAAGGTCTCCATCTATGACCAGGAAAAGCACGACAACGTGTACATCCCACTCTACGAGGAGGCCTCCTCCAAGCTGGCCCGCAAGACCCACGTCGATATGATGAGCAAGGTCCAGGTCAACCTCTACGCCGCCGGACTGCACCGCGAGGGCAGCTCGGCTGTGAACCGCTACACCAACATGGAACTCAAAGACCACTTTGCCCTGATGAACGTTGCCTTCGGCCAGAAGGCCTACAAGGTTGACCAGGACCTCAATATCATAGAAGAAGGAGAATAACACCATGACCCAGGAAGTTCTCTACAACATCTGGAAGGAAGGCGAGCTGCAGGAGCGGCAGACTCGCCTTGCGGGCAAGATTGCCCTCACGGACATCGAGAGGCCTTTTGTCAACGTCGATGCCAACACCGACAGCTTCGCCCAGAAATTCAATGACCGCTTGGACGAGATATACCGCTACATCATCATCGGTTACAACAACGGCGGCAACTGGAACGGTCTGCTAACCCTCGCCAAGCGCCGCCTTGACTTCCTCCTCACGGACTACTTCAACCGCCTGGTCGAATCCAAAGCCTGCACCGCCGACGAAATCATCGACCTTGGCGAGAAATGGACAGACACCACGGCCGACATCATCGACAGCATCATCGAGGAGCAGAAGGAGGACGTCTATAAGAAAGGTGCTTCCAAGAAAACCATCAACGCCTCTACCGTCAAGCACCGGATAGAAGCCCTGGACGGCGTCCGGGATGAACTGCTCAAGCAGATGGCCCACACCCAGCGGATGTTCCTGAAAGACCTGGCCGACGCCAACTTCGCCGAGATCGGCCCTGATACCAAGCCTAAACCGGCACCAGCACCAAAGTCTGACAAGAAAGGCCGCGGCAAGCCCCGTAAGGCCTTCTCCGATTTCGTCGTTGACCAGACCAAGGTGACGGAAGTCATCGACGGTCTCAAGGCCCATATCGGAGACAAGAAAGGCAGCGACGCCTACATTATCCTGGCCGCCGCCGTCAAGGCGGGTATCATCACTCGCCCGGCATACAACGCAGTCATCGAAACCTTCGGAAACCTGGGCGCATCCTCCGGCTACAATGCCAAGATGGCTACCAACGGATTCACAGCAGCCGAACTCAAACCCATCATCGAGCAGCTGAAGAATCTTGCATAATCCACCGCCGAAAGCGGATTTTAATGGAGATAAATGGAGCGTAGAATTAACGCCATTTATCTCCATTTTAATTGCTTGCACCCCTCTTTTATTATGCCGAAAATTGCAAAGGCCAATCGAAGAGGGACGGCTGCTCGATGTATCCTCTTCCTGGCAACCGGAGCGATGCCACCCGACGAGCAGGGTGTGCAGGCGCTGCGGGAAGACAAATGATACACAATGTAGAAGAACAGCTTCAGACCAAACAATTCATCCAGTACCAGCTCAACAAGGACGACCTGGAAACCGTCCTGGGCTCCCTCATCGAGAAGATCATCAGCCGCTATGAAGCCGCCAAGCGGGAACCCAAGCTCACCATCAAGCAAGTCTCCCGGCGACTCAATGTTGACCCCTCCACCCTTTGGAGATGGGAAAGGGATGGGTATCTTATTCCCACCCGGCTCGGCCGCAAGGTCCTCTACAACGAGTCCGACATCGAGGCCATCGAGGAGGGACGGATATGAAACAGCCCCGCAAACTCGGAGACATCATGCGCGAATACCTTCTCCAGTCCGACGATGACTTCGCCAGCGCATTCCGTAAACTCTACCAGGACCACGGCTCCCACTTCCTTGACGAGGAAGATCCGCCCCAAACACAGGAGGACCAACAATGAGCAAGACCCAGAAAAAGACAGACCCCATCGCCGCTATCAACGCCGAGGCCGCCAAGGCCCGCCGCTCTGCCGACAAAATCGGCATCATGTCCATCAAGTCCGCCAACCAGTGGGTGGACGACGCCCTGGAGGAACCCGATCCCAAGCGTTACTTCTACGACCTCCTGGTCGAAGGAGAATGCACGGTCATCATCGCCGCCTCCAACACCGGCAAGTCCATCTTCACCACCCAGATGGCCGAAGCCGTCGCCCGCGAAAACGTCGTGCTCTACCTTGACTGCGAACTCAGTTCCAAACAGTTCCAGATGCGCTACGTCGAGAGCGACACCCACGTCATCCACCGGTTTCCCGACACCCTTCTCAGGGCCGAACTCCGTCCGGAGGACATCGTGGACACCGGCCTGGAGCAGGCCATCCTCGACAGCATCGCCGCAGCTGCAGAGCAGCGCGGCATCCGGCACATCTTCGTGGACAACATCACCTTCCTCCTGAACGACAGCGAGAAAGGAGAATCCGCAGGAGCCTTCATGAAAAAGATTCTCTACCTCAAGCGGCTCTATGGGTTGACCCTCGTCATCGTCGGCCACTCCCCGAAACGGGAACCCCGCACTCCGATGACCCAGAACGACCTCGCCGGCAGCGCCAAGCTCATCAACTTCTTCGACGCCGGCATTGCCATCGGCCGCTCCGCCAAAGACCCCACCTGGCGATACGTCAAGCAGGTCAAGGTCCGCACCGGCGAGTACAAGTACGATTCCGACAACGTCATCCTCTACAAGCTCCAGCAGATCCAGGGATACACCCAGTTCGTCTTCCAGGACTACGTCCAGGAATCCACCCAGCTCCGAGAGAAGAACGAGTTCACCGAAGCCGAAGACCTGCAGGAACTCATCGACCTCAAGGCCCAGAACAAGACCGTCCGCCAGATTGCCGAAGAGACCGGCTTCTCGCCGACCACAGTCCACCGTAAACTCAAGAAGGCCGAGAAACTGGGCTACCAGCCCAACGTCAACGCAGCACCTGCGGCAGAGGAACCGGAATATGAACCTGAGCCCGAACAGCAGAAACTGCCCTACAAAGATGACTAAGCCATGGACTACAAGTATCACCTCCGCAAGTATGCCGGGAAATCCTCCCGGCTCACTTGCCCCAATTGCAACCGTCCCTGGTGCTTCACTCCGTATGTGGATGACGAAGACCAGATCCTCGACCCCACCGTGGGCAGGTGTGATCACGAGTCCAGTTGCGCATATCACAAGACCCCGGCTGATTGGTTCAGGGAGCACCCCGAGGCCCGTCCCCGTGAGGAGGACTGGAGGCAGGCCCCGGACTGGCTGAAGCGCGAACAATCCCGGGGCGTCCCGGGAACGCGCCACGCCATACGTCCGGATGAAGCGGGCACGAGGTCGCAAACTTCCATTTGTGAACTGCCTGCGGAGATTGTTGCCAAAACGCTCAGAAAAGTGCCAAAATCGGCGCTTCAAGAGTTTCTTGAGACAATCTTCACCGCCGACGTTATCGAGCGCCTGCGGACCGATTACCGTCTCGGAGTGACCAAAGACCGCTCCGTCGTGTTCTACCAGATCGACATCCAGGGCAGCATCCGAACCGGCAAAATTATGCAGTACAATCCGGCCGACGGCCATCGCGTGAAAAATGTCGGAGTTCCTGTCGATTGGGCGCACGCGAGACTCAAGAAATCCGGAGTGTTGCCTGAGAGTTGGAATGTGAGCCAGTGCCTTTTTGGCGAACATTTGCTCCCTCAGCGCCCGGATGCTATTGTCTGCCTGGTGGAATCAGAAAAGACGGCGCTCATCGGCTCCGGATTCTGCCCGCAGTACATCTGGGTGGCCACCGGCGGCAAAACGCAGCTCGGACCAAAGTTGTCAGTCCTCCAGGGCCGCAAAGTCCTCGTGTTCCCTGACATCGATGCAACCAAGGAATGGCGCGAAAAGCTGTCTTCCATCCCCGGACTTAACTTCACCTTCTCCACTATCCTGGAAGACGAAGCCACCGCCGAAGACCGTGCCGCCCAGATTGACATCGCCGACTGGCTCCTCCGCTTCTACTGTCATCCTGAGCGCAGCGAAGGATCTCCCGTTCCACCTGTTCCACTCCGTTCCGGAACGGAACAGCCGTACTACTCCAACCCCGTCGCCCGAGAAGTCGCCAAATACTTCCCGGTCGACGTAATGCCCGAGGTCGCAGCGCTCATCGAAGACCTGGACCTCGAACTCGTAACTGTCACTCAATTACCAACTTCTTAATTCCAACCAAAAGTCATGAAGCAAATCCTCATTGACAATGGCCACGGCATCAACACCGCTGGCAAACGCTCTCCGGACGGACTTGTGCGCGAGGGTGTCATTAACCGAATCATTGCCCGTGCTGTCGTGGAGCATCTTGTTCTGCGTGGCTACGACGCAAAGCTCCTCGTGCCCGAAGACCGCGACGTCTCCTTGAAGGAAAGGGTTGCCCGGGCCAATCGTCTGACCTGCCGTATCGGCCATCCCGTCCAGGACACCATCCTGGTCAGCATCCATTGCAACGCTGCCGGTGACGGAACACTCTGGCACTCCGCCCGAGGCTGGTGCGCCTACACTTGCGAAGGACACACTCAGTCCGACGAACTGGCCAGCAGCCTCTATTGCGCAGCTTCCCTGAACCTTCCGGGCTTCCGCATCCGTACCGACTACACTGACAACGACCCGGACCTTGAGAAAGGGTTTTATCTGCTTCGGAACACGTACTGTGCAGCAGTCCTTACCGAGAATCTTTTCATGGACAATTTGAAAGAGGCAAGTTTCCTTTTGAGCAAGGTTGGCCAGAAGTGTCTGGTTGACCTTCACGTCGAAGGAATCGTCGATTACCTGAACAATTGCGAGTACTAATCCACTGTCTTCCTGACGGTCCAAGCGCAACCCCCGGTCCCACCAGATCGGGGGTTGCCTTTTCCCTATGCTATGAAATTCGTAAATTTGCATACTGCTACGATAATTATGCACGAAAACGAAAAATACTTCAATGAACAGATATTCCAATGCGGCCTGCAGAAGATGGACTCCGTCATCAGCGAAGTTCTTGACAACTATGTCGAACGTTGTGAAACGGATGCCGGGACCGGCGGCATAACATCCGGGTTCAAAGAACTGGACGATTGCACCGACGGATGGATGCCAGGTGATATGATTATTCTCGCATCCTTCGCCGGAATCGGCCTTACATCTTTAGCGCTCAATCTGGCAGTCAACGCCCACAATGCCCACCATATTCCAATCCTGTACTTCACAATGGGCCAGAGCGCAAAGCAAATCACGCAGCGTTTACTGACCATTGCCGCAGACCTTCCGACTCGCGCCATAGCCCGCGGCGAGGAGTTGTCCCCTGAGGAATGGGAACATCTGGAATTCGTATGCAAAGACTTGAAGGATTCGCCGATTTTCATAGATGACACGCCCCGGATCGAGTACAACAAACTCAGTAAAAAGATCCAGGAAGCGATGCAAGAAAACGATATTGCCCTGGTCATTGTGGACAATATCAACATTATGCAGCCTCCAGCAGTTTATCAAGGAATGCGCGAGCAGGAAATCTCTGCCATTTCCCGCGAGCTGAAGTTCATTGCCCGGGAACTGAATATCCCAATTATCGCGCTGGCCGAATTGAATCGCAGTCACAGGTCACATTCCTACTCATCTAATCCGGCACCACGTCTCGAAGACCTCAAAGAATCAAGCGCGCTGGAATACGACGCCGACACCATTCTTTTCCTCTGTGATGAGACGGAAGGCCTTTCTGAAGATCTTCTGGAGCACTACCGGATAAGGCTTGCAAAGAATCGCCGGGGCCATACAACTGATGTTGAGATTCGGTACAACCGAACGACCGGCAAGATGAAAGCGGTAGAGTATGAGACGCTTGATTCCTCAATAACATTCGACGCTGACTTTGACGAACCAAAAGAACAATACACCGAAGAAAACCCAGAAGACAATGAGCAATAAAACCATATCACCCGAAATGGAAGATGCCATCTTCCGCCGTGACCGCTTCACTTGCCGCGAGTGCGGCGCAGAAGCCCCAGCTGTCTATCTCTGTGCCGATTACGTCATCGACCCGAATCGAGGAGGAACCGACGAAGACAATCTGGCCACCTATTGCGCTGAATGCTATAACCAGCGAAACGGAAAGAAGATTGTCACACCGCTTGAAATGATGCAAGCCCGCCGTTCACAACTCAACCAGTTGCTTGCCTGGAAACAAGACAACAAACGTCTCAGCCGCGACCAAGTGAAAATCGTCAAGGACTACATCTACAACCGGATGTTCCAGAACTATTCAATGAGTAACGCCGGCGAATTCCAGATTGAGAAGTATATCCGCGACTACGGCCTGGTGTCTGTTCTGGACAAAGTGGACGAAGCCTTCTTCAGTAAAATCAAATTCAAAGGCGACAAAATCACCGAGGAGAGCGCTGTTGAGTTCATTAAGAGCATCGGTGCCTTCCTGCGTGTTGAGCAAGGCGGAGACCTGAGCAAACAAATCTACTACACAGGCGGAATCTGCAAGAACAATTTCGGCGAGTATTGCAAGAAGGAGTGCCTCCGGCGCTTGTTCGATTATGTCAGAGCCCTGGAGCCATACTATTCCGAAGAAGAACTGATTCTGGACATCAAAGGCACCGTTCAGCAGCGCACCAAATTCATGTCTGGGCTCCCGGACTGGCGTGCCTTCATGGATAACCACCAACGGGAAATGCTCCGCGCCAAAGGAAAGCTCGCGTAAAATCGCTATATTTGTCAGACTAAACGAGTTTTGTATGGACGAAAGTCAGAACATAGAGTATAAGGCTATCTGGAAAGACGAATACTACAAGTGGATTTGCGGATTCGCCAACGCTAACGGCGGCCGCATCTTCCTTGGTGTGGATGATGACCCACCGCATAAGCCGGTAGGCTTGGACAATGCCGACAAACTGATGGAAGACCTGCCGAACAAAGTGCGCGACGTTCTGGGTATCATGGTAGATGTGAACCTTCATCACGAAGGCGACAAGGCTTACATCGAGATGGTTGTAGAGCCGTATCCCTATCCTGTGAACTACAAGGGCCAGTACCACTACCGTTCCGGCAGCACAAAACAGGAACTCAAAGGCGCGGCCCTCAACAAGTTCCTCCTCGACAAAGTCGGCATTCGCTGGTGCAACGTCCCAGTCCCTTCCGTGAAACCGGAAGATCTTGATGCGCAATCCATCCGGGACTTCAAAGAAAGCGGTATCAAGAAAAAGAGAATGGACCCGGAAGTACTTTCCGACACTACTACGGAATTTCTGACCTCGCTTGACATGATGGTCGATGAACAGATCACCCGTGCCGGCATCCTGATGTTCCATCCCAAACCGGAGAAGTTGTTCCCTGGCTCCTTCATCAAGATTGGATTCTTCCGTTCCGACTCAGATTTGGCATTCCAAGATGAAATCCACGGCAGTCTGGTCCAGCAGGTTGACCGCACCTTCGATTTGCTCACGACCAAGTACATGAACTATATGATTACGTACCAGGGGCTGCAGCGGGTCGAGACACCCCCTTTCCCTGAAGACCCTTTGCGCGAGTGTATTCTGAACGCCGTGGCTCATAAGGATTACCAGGAGCAGATACCCATTCAGATCAGTGTCTATCCGGACCGCATCGTCTTTTGGAATCCCGGCGAACTTCCGGAATCCTGGACGGTGGATAACTTGCTGAAGAAACACCCTTCCAAAGCCTTCAATCCAGCAATCGCCAATGCCTTCTTCCGCTGCGGAGAAGTCGAAGCCTGGGGACGAGGAATCGGGAAGATTGTAAATGGAGCCATTGCAGAAAAACTCCTTCCGCCAGTGTTCGACACATCCTTCGGTGGCCTGATGATCACGTTCTATAATAGTCCTGCCGCGCAGCTCAAAGAGGCAGGAATTGATGATCGAGGGATTGCAGTGGTTAACTATGTGCTGGCAGAGAAGAAAGTGACGAATTCCGATGTTCAGCAACTGCTCAATGTGAGTAAGCCAACCGCCACACGCATTCTTTCCTCTCTTTCAGATTATCTGGTTATTACAGGAACTCGTGGCAAGGGGACCTACTACTCCATCAAGGGGCTCTCAATTGGCTCACAATTGGCTCAAAAATAAACGACCGAGTCGAGATTTTTCTTGCAAAATAGCAAATAAGCGACTGATTTTCAGTCGCTTATTTTAAATATGCAATTGGCTCACAATTGGCTCACTGAACATACGCTACAAGAAATCCTTGATGTCAATCCTTTTGGCTACGACCACCGTATCCACAATCATTGCATCCATAAATGTACTCAATCCATCGTCATCGAATCCGGATTTGGTAATCTTAATCTCGCCCTTCCTATCTCCCTTTCGCGCCAATTCTTTTCCGGACGCACGAAGGTTGTATGCCACATCAAAGGGCTCCGTAAGAAGCTTCCAATGACCATCGTTAATGGTCAGGAGTGCATATAAGCATAGATTCGAGTGGCGCGTTAGGAGGATACCGTAATCAGGTACTCCATCCTGGTCAAGGTCTCCTTCATACACAAAGTGAGGATTGAAGTAATAGTGTAGGAATAAGGGCTCCACTACTTTGTACCAGCAGTCAATTTGGAAATACCACATACACATACTATCGCCATACCCTTCGTATTCCGATTCCCACGGCTCATTGGTGTGAATATCAACATAAGGACCGTTCTCACCAAGCTTCTTTAGAGCCGGAACAAGTTCAATTCTTCCTTTGCCCTTTTTCTTGTTCCACCAGATGCCAGTCACCATCTCACGGGTCTCATTATTCTCCAGAGCTCCAGGGTGAACGTGTCCCTTCACAGATGTGTACCATCGGTCATCTTCTTCATAGGAGACTATAGGAGTTGATTCTTCGCTCTGAACACTCTCCGTCTGAATACTCCCGGTTGTGGACTTCTGTCCATTGCGGGAACGGCAGCTGCACGCCATACCAAGGCAGATGAAGCCAAAGGCCAAGAAAACTATAAAACTCTTTCTCATCGCTTGTTAGCCAAAGCTTGTTTCTCTCTGTCAATGCGTGTCTTCATATCACTTAACTCCTCCGGAGAGTAGTCGTCTTTATACTCCTCCAGGTATCGTTCAAAGTTCTCCCATAAACCGATAGCGGTCTTGATATCATCCTCCGCTTCAAACAGCTGGGCTCCGTACTGTGTCCCAAAGAAGTTCGAATATATGGCACTCCCGGTAATATCGTAAATAGCGGAAATCAAATCACCAGAAAGGTTGAGCGCCTCCTCCAAGTTACCTTTCGACGCAAGCGCAAACCCAAGGTCTTTCACCACATATGGATAAACCTCAGGAATATACGGCTCATCTCGCTGATTCATCGCTATAGAAGCATCTTCCATTGCTTTCTCAAGATGAAGTATGTCAATGTACTGCTCAACGGCGAAGGTGTCACCACGAAGTTCACGCATCATTGGCAACAAAACCTCAGAATCGAAAGTATAACGGTAAGTTGAATGTTTCAGAAAGACCAGAAAATCACCTGCATTTTTCCCATCGCCCCCTGCTGAATCGACGAAATAATAATCCAAGGCCTCCTCATATTTATCGGAATCCACAAGGTACTTAAACTCTACCCACGTTTTTCTCGCTTGATTATAAGCCCCTTGCGTAACTGCTGGAGCAGACGGATTGGAGGGAATATAGTCCGGTTTGTCCTCATTATACTGATTCATAATACCTGCTACAAGCGTATCCACCGACTTGTTATAAGTTGAATCCTGAGGTTCCCAGCCATACATCGATGTAACAGCAGAGTCCAAACATTCAACTACTGATTTAACGTTCTGAAGAGATTCCGGAATCGATTTTTTTACCCCACAGGAGAACAAGACCACCATCGTGGCCATAATTGACAATATTTTTATCATAGCAGCGTTCATTCTTTCACAAGTTCCTGCCACATTATCTGTAAAGGTTCCAAATGAACCCTCGCAATCTCAACATCACCAGTAGTTCCGTCTGAGGCATTCCCGCTTTGAAACAATAAATACATGACAGAATTGCAAAGCATTTTCTTAACCACATCTTCACCCGCCGTAGCATACATCGGGAACCCTTTTTCGACCTCGTCTTTTTTATACCAGTCCTGCAGTGTTACAATGTCACGCAAATCAAACTTGTCATCTACCAAGTCATCTTCCAGATGCTCTCTAAAAATGATCGCAGGTCGTCCTTCCGCGCTCTCCGGATAATAAATGTAGAGAACGGGGGTGGGATGCTCAGGAGTTGGAAGGGACACCATAATGTGGAAGAATCCGTTAGAAGGCTCTTCTGCATTTTTGTTTGAGACATAATAATGATCTCTCCAAATATGTGGGAGTCTCTCATCTTTTGAGTAAAACCAGCAAGATAGAGCCTCTTGAAGAGTTGAAACAATTCTATCCAATTCTTCACTTGAAGCACTCTCTCTATGTTTTTCCAAATCCAGATATTTATCTGTGAGTGCCTCCATAACAAGATACCCCAATTCCTGACCGAGCATTCTCTTCTTCAAATTAACATCATCGGTTGCATCCAAGATGATGCTGTCAAGGACCGGAGTCGTTGCGTTCATCACATCCTGCCAGGTTGATAATGAATCTGCTGTCACATCCGATAGGACTTGAATCATTTCAAACAAATTGTTATTCGCTCCTTTCTTCTGTACATTGCCGCAAGACAAGACAGTCAAAAGAGTTGTGATGATGCATATGATTCTTCTTGTTTTCATGAAATAGTTGTTCTTATTCCTCAACCTTATCTTTAAGCGTAAAATATCTGATAAACAATAATATGGCAGCAACAATATCTATGACAGTCCAAATCTCCTTGTCTTGCAAATAGACTGGGATAATGGGATTGAACAACAAAGCCAGCAGTCCAAATACCACCGTCGCTATTCCGACCTTATTATCACTCTTGTAACTCCAATAACAGGATAATGCGCTAATTAAGCACACGGCGATACGTACCAAGGTATAATAGCCGGTTGGTAAATCGGCAAGACCAATCAAAAGCAAGGCTATCGGAATGAAGAAAATCCAAATCATGGGATTTAGAAACTGGAAATCAAGCAATCAAAGAAGATAATCCCCATCCAAGTAAGCCAATGATGGATGCGGAAAGGCTAATTATGGCTATTATCATACCAAGACAACCTGAAGATGCTGGCATCATTTTTTGCAGGAGCGTAGTTCCGTTATTTATGGACTTCTTTTGACCTTCGGTCAACTCTAACTCAGAGGAGATATGCTCTCCGGCTGCAATATACTTTTTGATAGAATCGGCATCAGTCATCCCTTGGATAGGGCCCAATTGTTGGAATGGTCCTTGAGACAAACCGGTTGCAACCATTAGATATTGGTTGATAAGGATTTCTGTTATAAGATAGTTAACAGAATGATCATCCAGTCCTTCCTCTTTTAATGCTTTTATCAGGGGAATATACTTGTCCATATGATCAGATATTGAAGATATTATCTGACCGAAATTGATTTCTTTTTGGCTCTCCTTATAATCTGCCTTGAACTTCAAATACTTCTTGAAGATGTCCTCCTGGTTCACCGTCAAGTCATATCGATCTTTGTTTACAATGATGCCTTCCAAGTAAGACCGGTAATCTTCTATGTATTTGTGGTACAGCGAGAATACTTCCACTTCTGGTTTGGACTGATCTGCAGTAAATATATAATCGGCCATAATAAGCCCGACCACTATGGCAAAGGGATCTTTTTCTTCAAGTTTCTCGAAATTGTCTTTATTTCGATTGTAGTAGTCTTGACATACATTGTCGATGTATGTCAACATATACGGGGCCATCTCTTCTCTTTTATGCTTAACCTCGCTATCAACGAAGTATTTGTCCAGGGTCTCCATCTGCTCTTCGAGTCGGGACTCTGGAGCAAGAGACATCATTTTGGAGATGAACTTTGCAATTGCTTGGGCTTCTTTTCTTTGTTCAGGGGTTGAATTCTTTATCAACTCCACCAAAACATTACTCTTTTGTTCTTCCATATTCTTTTGTTTTTTAGAATCTTGAGGTAGAAATGTAGTAATCCGCCTCATACCCGCCACCATTTAAAGATTCCCGTCCTGCATAAGAACGCACACTTGCACTGGAGACGGATGCCGCCACACGATACTCGCCATTAGGCATAGAGAATGACGTTGTCTGCCCTGCCGGGATAGATACTTTTTTGCTGGAATTCCCACTATAGTATATAGTCAATGTATATCCAGTACCATTATGAATGGTTACAGAGCTGGTGGAAGAGTAACCATAATACGTCCGATCCATAGATGGCAAGGTTCCATGGGAGCCTGCGAAAATGCCATCAACTTCCAAATCAATAACTTTCTTTCTTGCTGTTGCCGCATGCGAGCCGCTTGGGTGAAACTTCAGATATTTGTTATATGCCGCAATCGTTCCTTCTTCACTTGCCAATCGCCATGCATTGCTTTCGTTCCTCCATTGCTTAGCTTCAAGATTCTCTATTCGCTGGTCAGCATCTCTATAATTAGTGAAACCAACGACACTCTTGAAATGATTCCAACCCGCAATAGTATTGGTTTTAGTCGCTTCGGCGTATGCTGCATCAACCATTTTTGTGTTTGCGTCCTTTATATAGTCTTTGGGGACATATTTGATAAAATGGTTCCAGCTCTCCACTGTGTTTTCCCGAAGGGCTTTGCTATACGCCTTGTCAGCCGCTTGTTCTACAGCAGACTGGCATCGCTCCCGTGGGCCCGTCTTGGGAATTTTTCGATTTACTGTAGACGCAATGTCGCTAAGATTCTCAAGAGGAGTGTTGCCGATTATTTGACAAATAGCATCTCCTGCTTCTTTAGAATGCTTTCCATTAGGATACTCCGTGATATATGACACATAACCATCGAAGGTATTCTCCGCCTTAGCGCGTTTGAACATCCCGGAATCCGAATTCTTTTCTAAAGCAGAATAAGACCAAATACCTACTCCAAAAATAATGGCAACCAAAATGGTTACAGGAAGCGCTTTACTATTAGCCATTTAGGGAACTTAAGCTACGGATAATTTAATCTCGGAAAAAACTGAAGTGAAGTCAATCTCTTCGTCGTCAATAATGTCTTGGTTCAGGAACAAGTCTTCAACCTCGATGCTATCACGGATGGCTTCGTCAGACACATTAAGGCGTGAACGAATTTTTTTGAAGAAACTGACCTCGGAATAATCGATGTGATTATCAGCTTTGATGGTTTCAAGAGCGAGCTTAATAACGTGAATTTAACATATTTTTGTATAATTAACTATCAAGTTTGACGGTCTTTGCCTTTGCAGGGCGTCCGCGTCGTTTCGGGGAGACCTTTCTGGATTTGTATTCAGTT
>OIEN01000941.1_pt1 | contig 14858 bp, 17 predicted proteins | sample 1581741 | NCBI WGS metagenome assembly OIEN01 (sample SAMN01760944, study PRJEB22395) | human gut metagenome | reverse complement strand
CTGGTCGTTTTTTATGAGATAAAGGAGAGATAAAATGAATTATTTAGTTGTCGTAGCTCATCCGGATGATGAGGTATTAGGAGCAGGTGCAACAATTCATAAATTAGTAAAAGAAGGTCATAATGTAGCATTAGCAATCATGGTTTCTCAGGCTGCTGTTTACCGATTCTATTGCTTTTGTTGCCTATCTGTGTCTGGAGTTATTACTTCCAGTTCAAAAAATAACATTTGCCAGAATGCTTTCACTTGTCTGCCTTAATCTCTTAGGGGCCTTAGCACTTCGTATGATGTATCGCTACGCATATAAGTGCGGAAATCAGGAAACAACAAGAGGAAAAATTCTTTCTACATTATTACATATGTTTTCTGGTATAGAAGCAGGAAATGAAAAAGAAGTTCAGAAAATCAAAGTTGCAATTATTGGTGCAGGACGTGTTGGTGTAAGTCTGGCAGAGGAACTTTTAAATAATGAGGAAGCAGCATATATTCCGAGATGTTTTATAGATATTAACAAAGAAAAAGTGGGGTGTGAAATTCATGGAATCCCGGTTTGGTCAGAAGATGAAGCAACATTTAACAAACTGGGAGAATTTGAAGTACAGGAGATTATTTTTGCAATCCCATCAATGGATGCAGACAAGAAAAAAGCTCTTTATGAATATTACAAAAACGCAGGATATAAGTTAAAGGTTTACGATTATCCGACCATGTACACTGCAGGTGGAAAGAGGCATCTTAGAGAATTTGATATTGAAGAACTTTTATTTAGAAAGCCATTAGTGATTTCTGATGAAAGAACAAATGCTTATTACAAAGACAAGATAGTACTTATCACTGGCGGTGGTGGTTCTATTGGATCAGAGCTTTGCAGACAGTTGGCAAAGATGAGTCCAAAGAAGATTATCATTTTGGATATTTATGAAAATGGAGCATATGACGTTCAGCAGGAATTAAAGATTGCTTACGGAAACCGTCTGAATCTGCAAATTGAGATTTGCTCTATTACACATAGAAAAGCTCTTGAGAAAGTATTTGAGAAATACCACCCGCAGATCATTATTAATGCAGCAGCTCATAAACATGTTCCGTTAATGGAGCATAATTGCGTGGAAGCTATTTACAACAATGTATTCGGTACACAGAACCTGGTAGAGCTTTGTGAAGAATATGGAGCAGAACGCTTTATGATGGTATCCACTGATAAAGCGGTTAACCCGACTAATGTAATGGGTGCAACTAAGAGAATGTGCGAGATGATCGTTCAGAGTGCAAGCACACACGGAAAAGTAAAATACAGTGCAACACGTTTTGGAAATGTACTTGGCAGTGCCGGATCAGTTATTCCGTTATTTAAACGCCAGATAGCTAATGGCGGACCGGTTACAGTTACAGATAAGCGAATCATCAGATATTTTATGACAATTCCGGAAGCATCACAGCTTGTACTTCAGAGCGGTGCGATTGCCAATAATGGAGAGCTGTTCGTTTTGGATATGGGACAGCCGGTAAAGATTATGGATTTGGCAGAAAATATGATTCGTCTGTCCGGTGTACAGGGAATTGAAATTGTTGAAACCGGATTAAGACCGGGAGAGAAACTATATGAGGAATTATTAGTTAAGACAGAGTAACTGGATAAAACAGACAACAGAATGATCTTCATCGAAAGAGATACTGCACTGAGCCAGGAAGAAATATACCAGAAGATTCAGGTGCTTAAAGATGCTTGCGATATAGGGGATGATCTAATTGCAAAAGAAGCACTGAGGAGTGTTGTTCCAACATTCAAAAGACCAGAAGATGTAAATAAAGAAATTGCTTAATATTAAAATGGATGAAAAGAGGTAGAAATCATGTTTAAAGAAAGTAATAAATTTGAGAAGTTTGAGTCTAAAGTATGGTTAAGCAGCCCGACTATGCACGGTCCGGAGATTGAATATGTGAAAGAAGCATATGAAACAAACTGGATGTCAACAGTTGGAAAGAATATCAACGAAGTTGAAAGAATGGCATGTGAATATATCGGATGTAAATATGCAGTTGCGTTATCTGCTGGAACAGCATCACTGCATCTTGCTATGAAATTAGCTGGTATTGAAGCATACGGTATGCCAAAAGTTGGACATGGGGCATTGGAAGGAAAGAAGGTTTTTTGCTCAGATATGACTTTTGATGCCACTGTAAATCCTGTTGTTTACGAAGGCGGTGAACCAGTATTTATTGATACGGAATATGATACATGGAACATGGATCCGGTGGCACTTGAAAAAGCATTTGAAATTTATCCGGATACGAAGGTAGTAGTTGTTGCCCACCTTTATGGAACACCAGGAAAAGTAGATGAGTTAAATGCAATCATTAAAAAGCATGGTGCCATTTTAGTAGAAGATGCAGCAGAATCTATGGGTGCTACATATAAAGGGGTACAGACTGGTACATTTGGAAAGTATAATACTATTTCTTTCAATGGAAATAAGATTATTACTGGAAGTGCTGGTGGTTGCTTCCTGACAGACGATGAGGAGGCTGCAAATAAAGTTCGTAAATGGTCTACACAGGCAAGAGAAAATGCTGCATGGTATCAGCATGAAGAACTTGGATACAACTATCGTATGAGTAATGTAGTTGCTGGTGTAGTGCGTGGTCAGTTCCCTTATTTGAACGAACATATTGCACAGAAGAAAGCAATTTATGAGAGATATAAAGAGGGATTAAAAGGACTTCCAGTATCTATGAATCCGATGGATCTGGAAAATTCTGAACCAAACTATTGGCTGTCTTGTCTGATTATTAATAAGGAAGCCATGTGCAAACAGGTTCGTGGCGAGCAGGATGTGTGCTATGTAAAAGAAACAGGAAAGTCTTGCCCGACAGAAATCCTGGAAGCAATTTCATCTATTAATGCGGAGGGACGTCCAATTTGGAAACCAATGCATATGCAGCCAATTTATCGCTTGAATCCGTTTGTAGTAAGGGATGGAAATGGACGTGCCAGATCAAATGCGTATATTGCAGGTGGAGTAGCTGATGTAGGTATGGATATTTTTACAAGAGGATTATGTCTGCCAAGTGACAATAAAATGACGGTAGAACAGCAAAATGTAATTATAGATGTGGTAAAAGCATGTTTTGAGTAACATAGTTAAATGGGAGAAATTGGTATGAAAAAAAATAAAATATCAATTGTGTTGATTGTGAGTTCTATATTAGGTGGATGTGGATATTTCATAAATAAGATATTAAGAAAAGAACGAAAAAGAACGGAAAATATTGGACACAAACAAGGCTTGTATGAAAAGTATATAAAACGTCCACAAGATTTTGTGTGTGCATCTATAGCGTTAATAGTATTGTCTCCAATTATGTTGATTACTGCAATTTTGGTCAGAGTCAAATTAGGCTCACCGATAATATTTAAGCAGGAAAGACCAGGGTTAAATGGTGAAGTATTCACTCTTTATAAATTTAGGACAATGACTGATAAAAAAGATGAAAATGGAGAGCTTTTACCTGATGATGTACGACTTACAAAATTTGGAAAGCTGCTTAGATCTACAAGTTTAGATGAACTTCCAGAACTTATAAATATTATTAAAGGTGATATGGCTGTTGTAGGACCAAGACCTTTATTAGTAAGCTATTTACCATTATATAGTGAACATCAAGCAAGACGTCATGAAGTTAGGCCAGGATTTACTGGATATGCACAGGTACATGGAAGAAATTCTATTACTTGGGAAGATAAATTTGACAAAGATGTTTATTATGTTGATAGAATTAGTTTTCTCATGGATTGGAGCATTATTTTTAAAACAATAAAAACTGTAGTAAAAAAAGAAGGTATTAGTTCTAATTCATCTGTAACGATGGAAGCATTTACAGGAACAAAAAAATAATCAAAAGAAATAGTTAAACGGAGGTATATATAGTGAAAGATATATATATAGTTGGTGCAGGTGGATTTGGTCGTGAAGTTTTGTGGCTAATCCAGAGAATAAATAATGCAAATTTTGAATGGAAAATAAAAGGATTTATTGATGATAATAAATCCATACAAAATACAATTATTGATGAATATCCTGTAGTTGGAACTATTGATGATTTGAAGACTATTGATGGATATGTTGTCGTAGCAATTGGAAATTCAAATGTTAAAAAAAATATCGTTAAAAGAATAAAAAGTATATCTAATGTTAAATTCGCCACATTAATTGATCCTTCTGTTATTATTTCAAATCGAGTAAATATTGGAGAAGGTTGTATCATTTGTGCTGGAAATATTATTACAGTAGATATTACAATAGGCAGTCATGTTATTTTAAATTTAGACTGTACAGTTGGACACGATGCTATTATCAATGATTTTGTAACAGTTTATCCTTCTGTTAATATTTCAGGAAATACTAAAATTGGCAGTTGTTCAGAAATCGGAACAGGTACAGAAATAATACAAGGAACATTTATCTGTGATAATGTCATATTAGGTGCTGGTGCTGTTGTAATAAATGATATAGAAGATAGTGGAATATATGTGGGAGTACCAGTGAAAAAAATAAAAAGAGAGTGTGGATAATATGAAGAAAATATGTTATGTCACGACTGTTTCCATAACGATAAAGTCATTTTTATTACAGTTTAAAGATTACTTAGTAATAAGGATTATGATGTGACCTTTATCTGCAATACAGATGAGAGTATGTATGAGTTATGCAATGATCAAGTACATTATATTCCGGTTCCTAAAGTTTATGCGCATTGATTGTTCTTTCTCCATTACTTCTTGTTCTTATTATTTTAGGGCGATTTTTATGCAGGGAAATCCGTTCTTTACGCAGGAGCGTCCTGGAAAAGGTGAGAAGGTTTTTAAATTAATAAAGTTCAGAAGCATAGATAATCGAAAAGATTCAAATGGAAATCTACTTCCGGATTCTATCCGATTGAATAAGTATGGACGTATTTTGCGTGCCACATCTTTGGATGAGCTACCGGAGTTGATTAACATATTAAATGGTGATATGTCGATTGTGGGACCAAGGCCTTTAAGAGTGTACTATTTACCTTGGTATACGGAAGAGGAAAAGCATCGGCATGATGTTAGACCTGGCTTAACAGGTTGGGCACAGGTTAATGGTAGAAATAATTTGGATTGGGATAAACGGCTGGCACTTGACGTCGAATATGTCAAAAATATATCTTTTGCTTTTGATGTAAAGATTATTTTTATGACGGTTGCTTATGTATTTAAGAGATCAGATGTAAATGTTGATAGCGTTGATGAAGGACGTTTAGACGAAATCCGAAAAGCTAAAGCGGAAAAGAAATGAATGTAATTAAGAAAGAGTAGAACTATGAAAAATATATTATTTTTGAGTTTTATAAAATATAAAACAATTAATGTACATGACCTTTATGCTGATATTCTTAGAAATTATGTGAAAGATGGACATCATGTATATGTTGTTACACCGGTAGAATCAAAATATGGGATTGAAACTTCTGTATTAAAGGAAACTGGATGTGACATTTTACAGGTAAAAATTGGTGGATACTTTAATGTTAATTCTGTTAGAAAGGGAATAACTCTAATTGAAATCGAATATCAGGTTATAACTGCTATTAAGAAATACTGGTCTTCTGTGAAGTTCGATATGGTGCTTTATGCAACTCCTCCAATTTCTTTTGCTAAAGTGATTCAATATATTAAAAAAAGAGATAATGCGGTTAGTTACTTGATGTTGAAAGATATTTTTCCACAAAATGCAGTTGATCTTGGAATGATGAGTAAGACAGGGGTAAAGAGTATACTGTATAAATATTTTAGAAAACAAGAAAAGCAGCTTTATTGTTATTCCGACAGAATTGGTTGCATGAGTCAGGCAAATGTAGATTATGTGATTAAACACAATCTAGAAATTAATTCGAGCAAGCTTGAAATTTGTCCAAATTGTATTGAACCACAGGATATGAGCATTTCTATTGAAGAAAGAAATGAATTGAGAAGAAAATATAATATTCCGTTAGACAAGACAGTGTTTGTTTATGGTGGAAATTTAGGAAAACCACAAGGAATACCTTTTATCATGGAATGTCTTAAAAAACAGAAAAAAAACAGTGATGCGTATTTCTTGATAGTCGGGGGTGGTACTGAATTTGAAAAATTGCAAGAATTTTTTAATACTGAAAAGCCAGAGAATATGAAGCTAATGAGTAAATTGCCAAAAGATGATTATGATCGAATGGTTGGGACTTATTTTCTTAGACCATAGATTTACCATTCCTAATTTTCCAAGTCGCTTATTAAGCTATATGCAGGCAAAACTTCCAGTACTTGCAGCTACTGATCCAAATACAGATATTGGTGAAGTAATTTCTCAAGGTGGTTTTGGATGGTGGTGTGAAAGTAATGATACTGAAGCGTTTTCTGAATTGGTTAAGAAAGCGTTAGAGGCAGATTTGAACGAAATGAAAACGAATGAAACAAAATATTTAATGGAAAATTATACAGCAAATATGATATACAAGAATATCAACAAATCAATTGGATGGAAATAATGTTTGAGCTTGGTAGTGCTGGAGATGTTTAAAGTATGTTGATATTTGAATACAATAATATGTTTGGTGAGGTATTAAAATGAAAATATTAATAGTAATGGGAGGATTTTTTCCAGGGCAAAAGTACGGAGGTCCTCCTGTGAGCGTAAATAATTTTTGCTCTCTTTTTCGGGAAGATGAATGCTATATAGTCACTAAAAATCATGATAAAGATGAAAGTGTACCGTATGAGGGAATTGATTCTGGAATTTGGACGAAGAGAGATAACTGTTATGTTAAATATGTAAGCGATGAAAGTTATAAAAAATCTGAATTTGAAAAAGTAATATTGGAAATAAAACCAGATGTGCTGTATCTTCAGGGATTATTCCAAAGCTGTGTTTTACCTTGTTTAGAACTGGCAAAACAGTATTCTTTAAAGGTTGTGTTAGCACCTAGGGGAGAACTGTGTGCTGGAGCATTAAAAAAGAAATATAAGAAGATACCATATATTGCATATTTAAAAATGAAAAATCTGGTGAGGAATATAGAATATCAATCTACGAGTGAAGAAGAATCAGCAGCAATTATAAAATATTTAAAAGCTGATAGCGAAAAAATTCATTTTCTGACGAATATCCCTTCAATTCCGGAAAAGCAATATATACATGAACTCAAAAAAAGTGGTGAGGGAAAATTTGTATTTGTTTCAAGAATACATCCAAAGAAAAATTTGATTAGTGCAATTGAGTATATGAAAGATATTAAAGGAAAGGTTGTATTTGATATTTATGGACCGATAGAAGATGAGGAATATTGGAAACAATGTAATCAAAAGATACATGAATTGCCTCAAAATATAACAGTTAATTATTGTGGATTGGTAAGCCATGAAAAAGTTCACGAAATATTTAGCTTATATAATGCATTTTTATTTCCTACGTTTAGTGAAAACTATGGACATGTAATTGCGGAAGCATTATCGGTTGGAACAGCAGTAATAATCAGTGATCAAACTCCATGGTCGGATATTAGTGAAGCAAAAGCAGGATGGGCAATTCCGTTGGACAATAGAGAAAAATTCGTAGAAGCTATCCAAAGTGTTATAGATCAAAAACCTGATGATAATCAGAAGCAAATAAAAGCTGTTGAGAAATATATAAATAATAAAGTTAATTTAAAAGAAATCAGGCAGGAATACAAAAAAGCATTTGACTTATAGCTCTTTGGGTTTTGGAGGCAGTTTATATGACGATAAGAAAAAATGCATTGGAACAATTTGCTTTTTTAGATATACCATTGTTTTTATTGGGAATGAACTACATGCTCTATAATGCATTGGCTATGGACACAATGAAAACAATATTTCGTGTAGAAGCAATTTGCTTATTACTTGCTGGCTGGATTTTAAAAGGGAAATTTATAGTTGATAAGAAAGCTTTTTTTGCAATGGCACTTGCGATGGTATCCTTAATGTTAAATGGAAGTATGGCACTTAACTTTGTTGTAATTGTACTATTTGCTATATGTGCTAGTTATTCGTTAGAAACAATTGTAAAAAGTGCATTTAGAATAAATGTTTTCTTGGTACTAGTTATGATAGTGCTTATGGCACTGCATATTGTAAATAACACAAGCTACGTTTCTACAATGGGAAGACTTAGATATACATTAGGATTTGAAAATCCCAATGTTGCGGCTATATTTTATTCTTCAGCAATATATTTATTACTTGTTTCAAGAAAAAAATTAAAAGGGATTGTTGTTATTTTTGCTTTTTTAATGACGGGAGTTGTTTTTTATTATACTAATAGTAGAACGTCACTGTTAGCATTGCTGGCATTCGTTGCATTAGAAGGTATGTACCTTTTCTTTGAAAAAAGAAATATGGAAAATGCTTTAAGAATATTTGGAAAGTGTTCGATTGCGATTATAGATATGTTATTTATACTAAATTTAGTTAGTGTTTTTATTATTGATAAATTTATGGTATTTGATGCGTTGCTAAGTTTTAGAATTAGTACATTTTCAAGAATGATTAATAGTTCTGGAATAAAGTGTTTTCTGCTGGGAGGAACTACTGCAACGGTAGATAACTTCTATTATATGTTGCTATTTCAGTATGGAATTTTTATTTATATTTTCGTAGCGATTTCTACGCATTTTGCTATGAAGAAAATGGTAACAAGTAGAAATAGTAGATACATATCATTACTTGCAGGACTTTTTTTGGTAGCAATGATGGAAAGCAGTCTGATAAGACCAGAAATATTAGTTGCGTTAGTTGTATGGAAAATTATTTTATCAGGAAATAATGAATCTTTGATAGAGAGCAATACGGAAATAAACGAGGAAATAGAATAAATGAGTAAAAAAAATAGTATATGGGTTGGCATATTACATATGGGATTGGGGACTGTATTAGCACAGATGATAAATATTGTTGTACAGCCAATTTTGACACGTGTATTTCCCGCTGAAACGTTGGGTATCTATACTTATTTGATTTCACTTGCAACTATGATTATTCCAGTAGCATCGTTGAAATTAGACATGCTGATTGTATCAGAATCAGATGATAAAGAGGCTCAGTATATAACAGATGCATGTATTATCATTAATGTATTTATTTCATTAATATATGCGCTTGTGATAGCAGTAGGGTATCAGATAACTGATAATAATATTTTTAATAAATATGGAATAATAATATATATTGTACCCATACTTGTATTTACGAATGGACTTAGATTTTTATTTATTAGTTATTTGAATCGTTATAAAGAGTACAAAACAATTTCTATAATTGCAATTATTAGAGAAGCTATTCGAGCAATTATTCAAGTTGGATCAGGTTTTCTTTCTCTGGGTGTTTTTTCATTATCTATGGGGTATGCTATTTCACCTTTGTTTGGATTAAACATTCAGATGAAGAATTATATAAAGAAACTGAAAGAACGCCCAAGAATAACTGCTCAAAAATTTAAAGAAGTAGTGTTGATAAAGGGGAAAAGGCAAATATTATATTTGGTTCCTGCACAATTTATTAATAGTTTTTCATCTTCGCTTATTACAATTTCAATTACAGCACTTTTTTCAGCAAAGGTACTGGGATACTATTCAGCAGGAGCAAGAATATTGGATATACCAATAGTTTTTATTACTTCCAATGTTAGTAAAGTGTGCTACCAAAGGATAAGTGAGAATGTTTCTAATAGCAAACCTGTTTTAAAAACTTTGATGTCAGTAATCGTAGTTTTATCCATGATATCTGTGCTAGGCTTCGGAATACTATATTTTATTGCGCCAAGACTTTCTGAAATTGTTTTTGGAAAGGGGTATCGAATTGCTGGAGAGTATATTAGATGCCTTTGTGTGATGTATGCAGTTAGGTTAGTAGCAACATCTTTTGCAGGAGTATATACGGTATTTAAAAAACAGAATTTTGAATTGATTTTGAATATTTTATTAATTGTGTCAGCTGGACTAAGTTACATAGTATGTCGTATGTTGGAGACAGAAGTAACAACATATCTAAAATTGATGAATATGGGGTATACAGTAGTATATTTACTAATGTTATTAGGATATATAGTTGTGTGCAAAAATTATGATAAAAAAGTAAGGAGTGTAGACAAATGAGTTTATTTAAAGGAAAAACATTAATGATAACTGGAGGTACTGGTTCATTTGGTAATGCAGTACTAAACCGTTTTTTAGGAACGGATATTGGAGAAATCCGTATTTTTTCACGAGATGAAAAGAAACAGGATGATATGCGTCATGAATTTCAGGTTAAGATGCCTGAGGTGGCTGATAAGATTAAGTTCTATATTGGGGATGTTCGTGATTTACAATCAGTTCGTGGAGCTATGAGTGGAGTGGATTATATTTTCCATGCGGCTGCATTAAAACAAGTTCCTAGTTGTGAATTCTTTCCAATGGAGGCTGTTCGTACTAATGTTATTGGTACAGATAATGTATTAACGGCTGCAATTGAATTTGGAGTAGAATCCGTAATTTGTTTGAGCACAGATAAGGCTGCTTATCCAATTAATGCGATGGGTATTACTAAGGCTATTGAAGAAAAGGTTGCAGTAGCTAAATCTAGAACGTCTGGTAAAACTAAGATTTGTTGTACACGTTATGGTAATGTAATGTGTTCTCGTGGATCTGTGATTCCTTTATGGATTGATCAGATTAAGAATGGTAATCCTATTACTTTAACTGAACCTAAAATGACTCGTTTTATTATGAGTTTAGAGGAGGCTGTTGATTTAGTATTATTTGCATTTGAACATGGAGAAAATGGAGATCTATTAATTCAAAAGGCCCCTGCTTGTACAATTCAAACACAGGCTGAGGCTGTATGTGAATTGTTTGGTGGTAAAAAAGAAGATATCAAGGTTATTGGTATTCGTCATGGGGAAAAGATGTATGAAACTTTATTGACGAACGAAGAGTGTGCCAAGGCTATTGATATGGGTAATTTCTATCGAGTACCGGCTGATAATCGTGGATTAAATTATGACAAATATTTCAAAGACGGAGATGAAAAACGTAATACATTAACTGAGTTTAATTCGGATAATACAAGAAGATTAAACTTAGAGGAAACAAAAGAAAAGATTGCCTCTTTATCTTATATTCAAGAAGAATTGAAGAAAATGGAAGAGTAAATATCCAATATCATTATGACAAAGAAGACACTTAACAAAATTATTTATTTTGATAAGGAAACGATTCAAAATATGCTTCAAGAGTTAAATTCAGGAAATTATGTAGAAACGAATGGGAAGCTTAAAACTTCTAGAGTTGAAGGTAGTATGAATGCGAAAGCACAAAATAAAATAAATTTGCATATCCCATTTTTATCTCGATTAAGTTTTCTTTTTACAGGATATTTATCCGCAGATTATTTGATGCAAAAGGATAAAATTGTTTCTATTACTTCAACAGAAATTTCGGAATTTGATAAATTAAAAGAATATTTAATTGAGAAGAAAAATGTAAATTTATCGGACATTAAGAATTCCTCAACTTCTTTTAGGTTTGCGGGTGGTTTAATGAAAATCGCAAAAGAAGGTGTGGAAGGTATCAACATGAATGAATTCAATGAAGTTATGGATAGCTATGATGGCTATGATACTTTTAAAATTAGTGAAAAGGAATATGTAAGATTTAATAATACCGCATTTGTAAGTAACTATAAAAGAAGTGATATTCTAACAACAACTATGAATTTATATTGTATTCCAGTAGGTACATTTCCTAAAAATAGATTTGATTATTTACAACAAGTAGATAATATGCAAACCTTGTTTTCTGGTGTAGAGAAGGCTGAAACTTTAGCGGATATATATCCACTGAAATCGGATTCAAATGATGACCAAAAAAAGTGTGTTAATTCTAGTGAAGATGAGGATGATTGTGTTAAACTTTATGACGCATTATATGCTTATGTTTTAGTAGAGGAAAGACATGAATAATATAAGAGAATATATTGTCATAAATGGTTCTAAAACATTTTTTAATTCTTATATTCAAGAAACTGAAATTGATAGGGTATCCAATTTCTTGGAGCTTGTGAAGTCGTCCGATGCTAGCAAACAAAATGGGCAACCATTTAGGAATAAAACATCTTTATTAATAGTTAAAAATGATGATTATCATGGCATAGTTGATACAGCACTTGATAGGTTGGGTCCATTAATTGAAGAATTAACAATGGATGGTGCTAAGATTTATGTGCATAATCCACCAAGAGTACTTCTAGAATTTTTAAATAGTTTATATGAACAGAACAAAATTTGCTTGAAAATACATTCGCAAGAGCGAAAAATTGTGAAAGAATCATCTAAATTCTTAGAAAACATGAATTGTATTGGAAGGTATATCATAGGTCAAGAGAATGCTATTGTTGAAGTAACTAAAAGTTTATGGTATTTAACAAATGTTGAGCGTAAGAAGCCGTATGTGATTATGCTATATGGCGGGAGTAGTTTAGGAAAGACTGAACTCGTACGAAAAATTGCCAAGTATTTTTTTGATAACAAGTTTTTTGAAAAGCATCTCTCTATGTTTAAAAATGATAATTATGCTGATTATTTTTTTGGAGAACACCCAAATCGAAAAAGTTTAGGATATGATTTATTAGAAAGAGAATCCAATTTAATATTTTTTGATGAGATAGATAAGTGTCCGGAATATTTCTATTCGGCTTTTTATACATTGTTTGATAATACTATATTCAAAGACACAAATTATGATGTAGATATTTCTGGGATCGTCATTATTCTTACTTCCAATTTTTTGACCAAAGAAGATATGCAGAAATATTTAGGTTTACCTATCTATTATAGAATAGATAAATTTATTCATTTTGAAGACTTTTCTATTCAAACAATACATTCAATTGTAGAAAAAGAAATTCAATCTCGAGAATCTGAATTTAAAGATTTATTAAGTGCTGATGTTGTATATAATGAAGTGATTCAAAAGGTTGGTACTAAAGGAGAGAATGCTCGTACGATTCAGTATAAAGTGCAGGGTGTCATAGAAGAGTTGATGTTTAGAAAAATGAAGCAATGAAAAGAGGGGGCAATTGTATGAAAATATTAGTAACCGGTGCCAAGGGCATGGTAGGAACGGCTCTTTGCAACAACTTGAAAAATATTCGAGATGGAAAGAACCGAACACGTCCTAATTTAGTGATTGATGAAATCTATGAATATGATTTAGATTCTACTCAAGAAGAATTAGAGGAATATTGTAAAAAAGCTGATTTCGTTTTTAATTTAGCGGGTGTGAATCGTCCAAAGAATGCAGAAGATTTTATGAAGGGTAACTTTGGATTTGCATCAGATTTATTGGATTGTTTGAAGAAACATAACAATAAGGCAACCATTATGTTATCTAGTAGTATTCAGGCTACATTATCTGGCCGTTTTGGAGATAGTGAATATGGGCGTAGTAAAAAGGCTGGAGAAGAATTATTCTTTGATTATGCCAAGGAAACAGGAGCTAAGGTTGCTGTATACCGTTTTCCTAATTTAATGGGTCATAGTCGTCCAAAATACAATAGTGCTGTAAGTACTTTTTGTTGGGCTGTCGCAAATGATGAAGAGTTTACTGTAAATGATCGTAGTACAGAATTAGAACTACTTTATATTGATGATTTAGTAGAGGGTATGTTTGATCTTCTTGAAGGAAAAGAGCAACATTGTGAATTTTCTGGTGTTGAAACAGTTCTAAATGAATCTGGTCGTTATTGTTGTGTTCCAGTAACTCATAAAGTAACTCTTGGAGAAATTGTTGATTTACTAGAAGAATTCAAGAATCAGCCAGTTTCTTTAATGATGCCTAAGATGCCTGAAGGATCATTTGCAAAGAAATTATTTAGTTTATATTTAAGTTATTTACCTACAAGTAAATTTAAATATGCTATGAAAATGAATTGTGATGATCGTGGATCATTTACTGAATTAGTTCATACATTAGATTGTGGTCAAGTATCTATAAATATTAGTAAGCCTGGTATTACTAAGGGTCAGCATTGGCATAATAGTAAATGGGAACAATTTATTGTTGTTGCTGGTCATGGATTGATTCAAGAAAGAAATATTAACACTGGAGAAACTGTTGAATTTGAAGTAAGTGGTGATAAGATTGAAGCTATTTATATGATTCCAGGATGGACTCATAATATTATTAACTTGTCTGAAACAGAAAACTTAGTAACTGTTATGACATGTAATGAAATCTTTGATCCAAATCATCCAGATACTTTCTTTGAGAAGGTATAGGTATGAAGAATCTATATATTCTCGGTGCAGGTGGATTTGGTCATGTGATTAAAGATATGGCTGAACAAAGTGGTAAGTATACAAAGATATGTTTTTTAGATGATAACTCTGATGAAGCAGTTGGTAAATTAAGTGACCTACTTAAATTTATTGATTCAGACTCTTGTTTTTTTGTGGGATTAGGAAATAATTCTGTACGATTAGATTTAATTAATAAACTTCTTTGTTTAAATTGTGAAGTTATTTCTTTAATTCATCCAAGTGCCTATGTAAGTCCAAATGTTAAATTAGGTATTGGATGTTGTGTACTTCCCATGGCAGTCGTTAATACGGATAGTGTTATTAAAGATGGTTGTATTATTAATTGTGGTGCAATTGTGGATCATAATTGTATAGTGAATGAAGGTGTTCATGTTTGTATGAATGCAGTTATTAAAGCAAACAATGAAATCGCTTCATTAACTAAGGTAGAAGCTTGTTGCGTTGTAGAAAGAGGATAGAAAATGGCAGATTATAGTAATG
>OIEN01000935.1_pt1 | contig 14925 bp, 19 predicted proteins | sample 1581741 | NCBI WGS metagenome assembly OIEN01 (sample SAMN01760944, study PRJEB22395) | human gut metagenome | reverse complement strand
TCTCCCTTCCGTGTGCCTATCGCACGTCTGGCCGCTGCTCAGGCTGCTATCAAAAATCCCAGAAAGTAAGATTGTTGCATGAAGATGCATTAATCGCGCAAAACGTGGGAAGATAAACGTATGATAAACCCTCCCCGGTGAAACTGAATGGTTTTGCCGGGGAGGGTTTTGGTTTTTAATAAGATGAAATTTGTTTGATGAATGGAGCTGATTTATAAATGTCTGAAGAAACATTTGGTTTTACAGAAGAAGAACTGAAAAAATTAGAAAAAGCATCCGATGAATGGAATATATGCAGTGAAAAAACGGGGCGGATATGGAAACTGTTTTTGAATGACGATGAATATAATGACACGGAGGGTGAGAACGATTTAATACCATATAGGCAGTACCTTATGCAAAGGTGGATTATAATTAACAGAAGTCAATATAAAGGAGCGGATAGGCACAAATTAGTTAAGCTTTTAATGTTGAAAAAGATAACAGATGAAGTATTTAATGAAGTGGTAAGAGAATTGACAGGCAGAAGTAGTGGTGTTATTGATGATCTTACAAAGAAACTCGAGAGAAGATTAAATAGAATTATGGGAGAAGTTTTATACGAAGGGAAAAAAGTGCCAGCCTATAAGATATTAACAATGAACTCGTCAAAAACAACGCCAACATTGCTTACAAGAGAGAATTGTCGATTTTTTGACCTGTTACTGAGAAAAGACGATGAAGAATCTTTTTCGGAATTTGTGAAGAGGGTAGAAGGAGATAATCCGAGTGAATTTGATGACTTTCCGGTAAAATGTTTGGTTGAAAAAGGTATAAAATCATTGGCGAAAAATAAACATCTGAAATATTCAGATGAGATGATTCAAGGATGCCTTTCACGAATTTTTTCTAATGATGTCTCAGGAGAAAGAACGGTTGAAAGCATGGAAAAAGCTCTTGAATATCTCTTGGAGACAATTGAATATTACAAAACGGCATATGGACGTTGACGAAAAGGCGATGGCTTACTGTCTGATTGAAGCTCTTTTTGCGGCAGGACTGCTGAACCTGCCTACCTATCAGAACTTCCTTCGGATGAAGCGTGAGCAGGAGGAAGAACCGCCTGCAAAGGCTTCGTAAGCAACAGAGAAAGGCTCTGGTGGAGGATTCTGCCAGAGCCTTTCTTTTTATCCGAAAAATCAAGAAAATGGAGGTAAAAAATGCGAGTAGCAGTATATGCTCGTGTCTCAACAGAGCATGAGGCGCAAATCAATGCGCTGGAAAATCAGTTGGAGTGGTATAAAATCGAATGTTCCCGGCATTCGGACTGGGAAATCGTGGAGGTCTACGTAGACCAAGGCATCACCGGAACACAAGCACAGAAGAGGCCAGAGTTTTTGCGCATGATGGAGAATGCAAAGAAAGGTAAATTTGACCTTATCATTACCCGTGAGGTGAGCCGGTTTGCACGAAATACGGTGGATGCTTTGTCCTATACGCGCCAGATGAAGGCTATGGGCGTGGATGTGCTTTTTATCAATGACGGTATCAACACGGCTGCCGATGATGGCGAACTCCGACTGTCGCTCATGTCTTCCATGGCACAGGATGAAAGCCGCAAAATCTCAGAACGTGTGAAGGCGGGGCAGAAAATCAGTCGGGAAAGGCACATTCTGTATGGCAACGGAAACATCTTGGGATACCGCAGGGTGAATGGAACCTATGTGCCTGAACCGGAACAGGCTGAAACGGTAAGGTTGATTTTCCAGATGTATTCGAGTGGTGAAGTCGGCCTACAGAAAATAGTCGCAGAGTTGTATCGTCTTGGACGGCTGGACGCGGGAGGTCATGTTTCGTGGGACGCTTCCAAGGTGAGTCGGGTCCTGCACAATGCAACATATAAGGGACGCATTTGCTATAATAAATCCCATAGTGACGGCTATTTGACGCAGAAGCGTATCAAAAATCTGGATGAAAGCAGCTACATCTATGTGAAAGGGGATTTTGAGCCATTGGTTTCGGAAGAAATGTGGGAGAGATGCCAGCAGATTTTGGCATCGAGATCAGCACGAGTAATCGATGAAAACGGAAAAAAGCACAAGTACATGAGAAATACGCCAAAGTCGGTCTGGACGGCAAAATTGCGTTGCAGTTGCGGTGCAGGATTTATTCAGTTCAAGTGGCGTGTGAACCGGGATGGTGCTGTAATTCATGGATTTCAGTGCTACCGCCGTACACGCAGGCCGAGCATCAGCTATTTGCAGGAGCATGGCCTTGATTTGAGTATCAGCTGCAAAATCAAGGCTATCAGTGAGTGGAAGCTGGACTTGATGGCGGCAAAGGTGTTTGAACATCTCACATTTGACAAGGGAAAGACAGTCAAAGAGGTCTATAAAATCCTGAGCCGCTGCATGGCAGAGGAAAAGACGGTTCGTATTTCCAGAAAGGCAATGCTGGAAAAGAGCATCGCTAAGCAGAGAGAGCGGCTGGACAAGTATATTGACCTGTGTGCAGACGGCATCATCACCAAACAGGAGCTTATGGAACGCCGCAAAGGCTTAGACAACCAAATCGCTGATCTGCAATCCCAGTATGAGAGCGTAGAACAGGAGGATGAACGCAGTGGAGCACTGGACATGAAGCTGATCTCGCAGAAGCTGGATCCATGAGCTGACCACCATCAGGCTGTCTGACCGTAAGGTGCAGGAGTTCATCAATGAGTTTTTCCCTGTCACCGAAGACATGACCGATGGCCAGAGGAAGAACAACCTGCGCTTGCAGGAAGATTTGAAGGCTCGCTATTATAATGCACCCGATCTGGAATGGGTCGGCAAAAACGGCTGGCGGTTCGTGAACGCTGTTTCCGACTTTGCCACCCATGCAGACCCCATCCGCAAGACCCGCAACTACAACGAAAACCTGTTCCTGCGTACCGCAGAGGGCAACCCCATGATCGACAAGGCTTACAAGATGGTGCTGGCAGCAGCATAAAGGAGGACGTATGAACGATGTGAGCAACCGGGCTGTCCGGGAATTTTCTGAGTTCCTGAACATCATCGAAGCCGATTTTCCAAAGCCTACCTGCACCACAGCATACGAGATCACGATGAAAAGCACTATCGTCAGTGCCTTGATTACGCTGGACACCGAAAAGCAGATGGACGAGCGTTTCTGGAACCATCTCCGGGTGCAGCGGAACATTCTGAATTTCCTGTATACCCTGTGGCTGGATGATGACCGTACCTTGGTGGATGAGTTTTCCACCATTATCAAAGACTTGGTGGAATATGATTTCTCTATCGTAGAAGAGCAGATGAAAGAGAGGCTGAACATTGCATGAAACGACTTGTATCCACACGGAACTTGTCCAAAGAAGATTGGCTCCGTTACCGCAAATGCGGCATTACCGGCACGGATGCCGGAGCTATCCTTGGCCTGAATCCCTACCGTTCGGCATTTCAGGTTTACCACAATAAAATCAGCGATACCATTGAAAATATCGACAACGAAGCCATGCGGCAGGGGCGTGACTTGGAGGATTATGTGGCGCAGCGGTTTACCGAAGCAACCGACCTGAAGGTGCGCCGTGCAAACGCTATCTATCAGAGCGAGGAACATCCGCTGCTTCTGGCAGACTTTGACCGCCTGATCGTTGGACAGAAGGCCGGGCTGGAATGCAAGACAGTCTCGCCCTTCTCCGCAGATAAGTGGGCAGACGGCAAAATCCCGGCTCACTATCTGGCGCAGGTTGACCATTACTTAGCCGTCAGCGGTTTCGACTGCTGGTATGTGGCGGCTCTGATTTTCGGCAGAGAGCTGGTGATCCACAAGATCGTGACAGATAAGCAGGTACTTTCTGATCTTATCGACAAAGAAGAGCTTTTCTGGACGAACCATGTTGTGCCCCAGATTCCCCCTGCACCCAACGGTAGCGATTGTGACACCCAGCAGATCAACCAACTTTATGAGGTGGATAACCGGGACAAGACCGCTGATCTGAGTGCCCTACACGGACTTCTGGATAAGCGGCAGGAGCTTTCTGACCAAATCGAGCAGATGGAACAGGAGAAAACGGCTATCGAGCAGCAGGTCAAGCTGCAAATGCAGGACGCTGCCTATGGCACAGCACCGGGCTATAAGGTATCGTGGGTGTCCTCCGAAAGCAAGCGTGTGGATTCCCAACGTCTGCGGAAAGAGCAGCCGGATATTTTCAACCAGTACAGCAAAAATGTAAGCAGCCGCAGGTTCACCATCGTTCATGCGGCATAAAACTTTGTATATGGCGGCAGAGAGCAGCTTCTCTGCCGCCTTTTTTCTTGGAGGGTTATTATGGCTACGGAAAATCCATTCGTAAAATTATTTGCGATTGACTTCAAAGATCATCTGGAAGTCAAAAAATCCGGCAATACGGAACTGAAATATGTAAGCTGGGCGTATGCTTGGGCAGAGGTGAAGAAGCTGTATCCCGCTGCCAGCTATGAGGTCAAGAAATTCAACGGTTTGCCCTATGTTTATGACCCCATCACCGGCTTCATGGTGTACACCTCAGTCACGATTGAGGGCGTTTCGCACGAAATGTGGCTTCCGGTTTTGGATAGTTCCAACAAAGCCATGAAAGCCGTGCCTTATACCTACACCACCCCGAAATGGGACTACAATCCGCAGACCCGCCGCCGTGAAAAGATCGGCATGGAAGAGCGCACTGTAGAAGCAGCCTCTATGTTCGATGTGAATAAGGCTATCATGCGGTGTTTGGTGAAGAACCTCGCTATGTTTGGTCTGGGCCTGTACGTTTATGCCGGAGAGGATTTGCCGGAAGATGCTGCACCACAGCCGGAGGCAGAGCCGCGAAAGCAGCCGAAACCGAGATCCGCTGCCCCGAAGCAGGAACAGCCGCCTATGCCCTGCATCTGTGCCCGGTGCAATCAGCCCATCAAGAGGGTCAAGCTAAAAGATGGCTCCATCATGCAGGCGGCAGAGTTTGCCGCCACCCATGAGGGAATGTGCGCAGACTGTTACAAAGCCACCAGATTGAACGTAGCATAAGGCAAATGCTTGTAAATTTCACATCTGTATGCTACTATAATAACAAGAGAAAAGAAGGTGATGGCATGGCGCAAAAGGATACATCTGAAAAAATTCTGGAATCCTATAACGATGTCTTTTCGGACATTGTGAATGTGCTTCTGTTCAACGGCAAACAGGTTCTGTCTGCGGATGAACTGGAAGATCAGGCTCCACGCTCCTACTACAAGGCAGATGGCAAGATTCGTGAAATCGAACGGGATGTTGCCAAACGCTGGAAGAACGGAAATATTCGTGTGGCCTGTATTGGCTTTGAAAACCAGACCGCTTCTGATCCGAATATGCCGCTCCGTGTCATGGGCTATGATGGCGCAGAATACCGGGCGCAGTTGCTTAATGACAGCGAAAATCTCTATCCCGTTGTGACGCTGGTACTCTACTTCGGCCATGATAAACCGTGGAATGGGCCGCTTTCCCTGAAAGAGCGGCTGAATATTCCCAAAGAGTTCGAGCCGTATGTCAACGACTATAAGATTAATCTGTTCCAGATCGCCTATCTGACCCACGAGCAGGTAGAGCTTTTCCAGAGTGATTTTAAGGTCGTGGCAGACTACTTCGTGCAGAAGCAGGAAAACGGCGACTATATTCCAAGTTCGCAGGATCTAACCCATGTGCAGGAAACGCTTCAACTGCTGAGCATTATGACGAATGATAATCGGTTTGAGGAAGCGTATAATACCAATACCGATGGCCAGAAAGGAGGCCCACGCAATATGTGTGATGTGCTTGATAAAGTGGAAAATCGTGGAAAGGCTGAAGGCGCAAATAGTGTGGCTCTGCTCATGAAGAAGCTCTTCGATCAAAACCGCATTGAGGATGCAAAACGGGCTTCTGAAGATAAGGAGTACCGTATTCAGCTGATGAAAGAGCTTGGCATCAGCTAAGCAAAAAATTGTATGTACAACCGGGAGAGTGTCTTCGGATGCTCTCCCTTTACTTTTGCAGGACAGTCCGCGTGGATTGTCCTGTTTTTATTTGGAGGCACACAATGAAAGAGCAAAGAATCAAAGTCCTTGCGCTCCTGCCAATGGAGCTGCCAAAGGAGATTGAGCTGGACAACACCATTGAAGCCATGCAGAAATTTGTAGGCGGGCTGATCGAATGCATCACATTGTGTGACACCGGTTCAGAGGTCACACTGGTCTGCAATGATGAAGGCAAGCTGCTTGGCCTGCCGCTCAATCGTCCACTGTGGGATGGAGCCGATGTTCTTGCCGGGCCGGGATTTCTGGCCGGATGCGACAGCGAAGGGAATCTGACTTCCCTGCCGCAGAGCGCAATGGACTTCTACAAAGAGAAATTCAGAGCTTTTATCATTGAAATCTAAGGAGGAATGCTTTATGACCTTTAATGCAATGACCGAACACTACGAAGAAATTACGGTTTGCGGAAAGCCTGCACTGTTCACCAGCATCCGCATCAAGAGAGATACCATCCCGGATGGTCTGTACGCCTACGATGTCCGGCACGACGATGAGTGCCGGGGCATCCCTTGTGAGATCGCGCCCTTTGTGATGGTCAACCACTGGGGCACCATTATCCTTGCGGAACCGCTGGAACTGCCGGACGGTGGGCGGCGATATATTGACGAGGACACCGACTGGAACTACGCTCCGTTTGGAGGAACAGAGAAAAATCAAAAGCCATGTGTCACAGCGGAAGAATTTATAAAGACCTATGTGAAGCAGGAATAACAGAAAACTTGTGCCGGAGAGGTATTAAAAATGCCGTTCGTCATTTTAGCGTTATCAATCTGCTAAGATAAATTGTCCAATTTCGCTGTAATTGATACTTTTCTGCACCTACGGCATTTTTGATACAGAAAGAAAAGAGTTATGAGTATTTATGGCTATTGCAGAATTTCCACTGCAAAACAGAGTATTGACCGCCAGATTCGCAACATCAGAGTCGAATACCCAACTGCCCATATTGTGCGGGAAGCCTACACCGGCACATCCATCTTTCGCCCGGAGTGGTTGAAGCTCTACCGGGTTCTGAAAGCAGGAGATACGGTGGTGTTCGATTCAGTATCCCGGATGTCCAGAAATGCAGAAGAAGGTTTTGCTTTGTACGAGAACCTCTATCATAATGACATCCGGCTGGTGTTCTTGAAAGAGCACCACATCGACACCGAGACCTACAAAAAAGCCCTGTCCGGCAGCATTGCCATGACAGGGACGAATGTAGACTTCATCTTGAAGGGCATCAACGAGTATTTGATGGCCTTGGCAAAGGAGCAAATCAAGCTGGCCTTTGAGCAGTCCGAAAAAGAAGTTGCCGATCTGCACCAGCGCACCCGTGAGGGCCTTTTGACCGCCCGGCTGAACGGCAAGCAGGTTGGCCGTAAGAAAGGCATTGGCTTTGAAACCAAAAAGTCCAAAGCAGCCAAGGAGAAGATCCGTGCCCATTGTAAGGCGTTTGGTGGTACATTGGATGACATGGAGTGCATGAAATTGACTGGACTTGCCCGGAATACCTATTATAAATATAAGCGGCAGATTCGGGCTGATTTGACTGACGAGGGAAAACTTAAAAAGGAAGAGCTGTTATGCAAAACGAAAAATGTGTAAAAGATGAACCCCATAGCGAATTTACAAAGGAGGAACAACAGGAATTTTTGAATTTGTTGAATCGCATAACCCCGGAACAGCGTGAAGCACTGAAAAAAGTTCTGAAGTCCTTTATCTAAAAAAGAAGGATGCCAGGTGACGCAATGGTCGCCGGCATCCTTCTTTTTTGTAAGGGTTTACTTTATTCAGGCAGAAATGCCTGAAGCAAATCCAAAATAGCGATTCTTTGCGAGGGCGAAAGTCTATCCCAGATGGTCAAAAGGGATTTCTGCTCCTCTGTCAAATGGTGAACGGCAGTGTCCTCTTCAAAAAATTGCGAGAGTGTGATGCCAAGGCCGTGACATATTTTTTCAATAGAGGTTACATTAGGCTGAAGGTTTCGTCTGCGCCACGTTGATAAGGTGGATTGCGTTAGACCGGAGTTCTCGGCAAGTGTGTATTCAGACCATCCACGAGCCAACCGCTCCCGGTCGATCCTTCCCAGAATGTCAAAGTTTGGCTTCTCGCGTTCCATGTCATAGACCTCCTTGGATAAATCGTAGTGCTACTTACGATTTTAAGAGTGGATAGCTTGACATGTAATTCTATAAATCGTATAATTTTAACGAGATAAATCTAACTATTTGGTGAATCGTTGAGTGATTGGAAGGTGAGGAAGCGATTTTTGAATAAAGCACTATACCATAACAGTGTAGAACAGAAATAATTAGATAAAAAAGGTTTTGGCGTATTATTCATAAAAAGGTAAAACAAATAGGAGGTTTTAATATGGCGATAATCAAATGTCCAGAATGCGGGACTGAAATTAGTTCAAGAGCTGAGAAATGTATTTGTTGCGGCCTTCCTATGAGCAGGGTTGCTATATGTGAGGAATGTGGTACAGCAGGATTTGTTGATAATGGAGTTTGCTCAAAATGTGGTTGCCCATTTAATGGAAAAGTGCAGAGTCGACGTGACGAGGTGATGGCTTATATTGAAAAATGCAGAGAACGATACGATGATACTACAAGAGAAACGCAAACTTCAATGATATCCAGAAAAGAAGTGATTCTGAATGTTTTAAGTAGGGTTGTTTCTCAAATTTGCCCTGAGGATAATTTTGAGCATTACTTTATTAGTGGTGGCGGAAACCCTATCTCAGAGAAAAATGAGGAAAATGCGAGAAACGTTTTTAGAATTCCAGCTGATGTAAATGTGTATTTTGTGACGAGCGCCAATATGTTTGGCGGAATTAATATAGGAGGAAAAGGATTTGCAATTACGCCAGAAGGAATTTATTATACTGATGATAAAAAGAATAGAGGGCTAATAGACATTGATGATTTTATGGATGCGGACCTTAGAATCAAAAATTACATTTGTATTGACGGACACGAATTCAACACGACTAATAAAAGGGTTGTTTTCAAGATGTTGCTTGATCTGCAAAACGAACTAATTAATGAATTGAGATAAGGTGGGATTAATATGGCAATGATTAAATGTCCAGAGTGCGGTGCTGAAATTAGTACACGTGCCGTTAGTTGCGTAAAATGTGGATTGCCAATGAGTGAAATTTATATATGTCCAGAATGCGGAGAGGTAATGCTTCGATCAGGCAAGACCGTATGTAGCAAATGCGGGTGTCCCATTGAGGATAATCCATATGTAGTGAATACAGAATCACAGAGGAAAGAAAATTATACAGTTGAAGAGGATAATGCAGCAAGTGCAGATGCACAGTATGTTGCAATAGCAGAAAAAATTATTAAAAAGACTTTTTCGCGTAATCCGCTTAATAGCGTCGGAGTATATTGTGAATCTGGAAATCCTATCTCCGATGAAAGAAAAGTTGCGGCCGCAAAGATCGCTTTTGATATTCCTGTAAACGATAAAGTTTTTCTTATTGTCAGCGGAAATTTCTTGAGTGGTGTAGACGAAAGAATGAAAGGCTTTGCGGTTACATCGCATGGTGTGTTTTTTAATGATGATCATAGAAAGAAGGGTCGTTTCTTTTTAGATGAATTTGTAGATGTAAAGATATCCAGATGGATTGGATATCTGAGGTTTGGTGACTATGAGTTTAATCTAGGAAATGATTTAAACAGAATGATTAGAGCACTGAATGATCTTCAGGACGAAACGATGAAATGCAGGAAAGTGAGGAAATCATGGCAAAGACAAGCAAGTTTGAAAACACATTGATGGACATTGCGGACTTTGTGGACAGCAATGTGTATCTGCGCAGCATCAAGGATGCATTCACCGATTATGTTCCGTTTATCATTGCAGGTTCTTTTGGTTCGTTGCTGAATGCGCTGATCGCCAGCCAGACCACCGGCCTGGCAAAGTGGGTTCCGGCCCTCAGCAACCTGGCTCCGGCCTTCACCGCCATGAACTTTGCAGCCGTTTCCTGCATGACCATCCCCATCATCCTGCTCATTGCCATGAACCTGGCAAAGGCAAAAAAGATGCCTCCGTTCATTACGGGTGTGCTGGCGGTGATCTGCTATTTCGCCATGGTGCCCAACACCATCACAGTGACCATTCAGGAAGCGACCGGCAAGGCCAGTGGCCTGAGCGGCGGCGTTCTGGGTGCACAGGGCCTGTTCGTGGGTATGTTGGTGGCTGTGCTCATCACCAACCTGTTCCATTGGCTCACCAGTATTGAAAAGATCAAGATCAAAATGCCGGCATCTGTTCCGGCAGGCATTGCAAACTCCTTTAACATCCTGATTCCGGTATTTGTCATCATCGTGTTCAGCTCTGTTTTTGGCACCCTGTTCCAGCTGGCCACCGGCTCTTATATCAACGAGTTCATCTACGCCGTTGTGCAGGCTCCGCTGTCGGCTGCTGTGCAGAGCACCGCAGGCGTGGTCATCATGGCTGTGGTCTGCCAGCTGTTCTGGTTCCTGGGCATCCATGGCGGTCTGGTGGTGGAGCCCATCCGCAGTCCCATCTCCGCTGCCGGTCTGGCCGAAAACATTGCTGCCGTGCAGGCTGGCCTGACTCCTGCCTATCCGTTGACCCGTGGCTTCTGGACGGTGTTTGTTGTTGTGGGCGGCGCTGGCCTGACCCTGAGCCTGATCTTTGCCATCCTGATGTTCTCCAAGCGTGAAGATCACCGTGCCATTGCAAAGCTTTCGCTGCTGCCCGGCATCTGCGGCATTGGCGAGCCGATGGTCTTTGGCCTGCCGCTGGTACTGAACCCTGTGTTCGCCATTCCCTTTATCCTGAACTCCGGCATTGCAGCTGCTATCGGTCTGTTTGCCATTAAGATCGGCTTCATCTCCTGCAGCATCGTGGACGCACCGTTCGGTCTGCCGCTGTTCATCAATGCTACCATTTCCTATGGCTGGCATGGTGCCATTGTGCAGCTGGTGATCCTGATCGTGGGCACCCTGACCTACATCCCGTTCGTGCTGATGTCCAACCGCATGGCGGAAAAAGAAGCACAGAAAGAGCAGTAAGCAAAGGAGAACGAAATGGGATTTCCGCAGAATTTTCTCTGGGGCGGTGCCACAGCAGCCAACCAGTATGAGGGTGGCTACGCGGAGGACGGAAAAGGCCTTGCAGTCGCGGATCTTATTACCGATGGCAACAAGGAACAGCCGCGCCGGATCTTCTACCGTTTCCCGGATGGACGTGAGGGAACGATCGGGCTGGGCGAATGCATCCCGGCGGGTGCACAGGGCATCCTGAAGGATGACTATTACTATCCCAGCCATGTGGCCACCGACTTCTACCACCACTACAAAGAAGACATTGCTCTGTTTGCAGAGATGGGTTTCAAGGTGCTGCGGCTCTCCATTTCCTGGACACGAATCTTCCCGAACGGAGACGACCAACAGCCCAACGAGGCAGGCCTTGCATTCTACGATAAAGTGTTTGACGAAATGCTGACTCATGGCATTGAGCCGCTGGTCACCGTCCTGCACTTTGATATGCCGGTGCACCTAGCCACGGCCTATGGCGGCTGGGCAAACCGGAAGCTGATCGATTTCTATCTGCGCTATGCCAGCACAGTGTTCCAGCGTTACCGCAATAAGGTCAAATACTGGGTCACCGTGAACGAGGTGAACGTGCTGGGTGGTTACTGGACACTGGGCCTTTCCAACGATGCAGCATCGGAGGCCGGAAGCAAAAAATCGTATAATCAGGGCGAAACGCCGGATGCAGAGGCAGGGCTGAAATTCCAGGCACTGCATCATTTGATGGTAGCTTCGGCATTGGCAAACAAAGCGGCAAAGATCATCAACCCGGATTTCCAGATGGGCGCGATGCTGGCGCTGTCCGGCATTTATCCGGCCACCTGCCACCCGGAAGATGTGTTTGGAGCCTATGCGTTCCGGCGCAAGGCACTGCTGTTTTCGGATGTATTGTTCCATGGTGAGTATCCCAACTATGCACAGTCGATTTTTGACGAATATGGCTTTACGTTAAAAATGGAGCAGGGGGATGCAGAAATTTTAAAAGCGTATCCCTCGGATTTCCTGGCCTTTTCCTATTACCGAACCACCGTGTTTGACCGCTTCTCGGCCAACACCACGACCACCGGCGGCCAGCAAGGCGCGCCCAACCCCTACCTGCAAACCACGGCATGGGGCTGGCCCATCGACCCGGACGGCTTGCGCTATGTGCTGAACGAGCTGTACGACCGTTACCAGAAGCCGCTGTTTATTGTAGAGAACGGCATGGGTGCAAAGGATACGGTCAATGCGGACGGTACCATTGAGGACGACTACCGCATCGACTACCTGCGCGGCCATATCCGTGCCATCAAGGAAGCCATTGAAAAGGACCATGTGCCGGTAATGGGCTATACGCCCTGGGGATGCATTGATATCGTTTCGGCAGGCACCGGCGAAATGGCAAAGCGCTATGGTATGATCTATGTGGATATGGACGACAAAGGCCATGGCACATTGAAGCGTTCCCGTAAAAAATCATTTTACTGGTATCAGCATGTGATTAAAACCAATGGAGAAGAACTGGATTGATTTTGAAGGATCAGCAATTTTGACAGCTATCCGAACTGCAATCAAAAACCTGAGAAGATAAAATCTTTCCAACGAGATAAAACAGTTCAAAAGCAAATCAAGCCCATCGCTTTCTGTAATGGAAGGCCGATGGGCTTTTTGTGTAGCTTGAAAAATTACGAATGGATGAGTATAATAATAAGGAAAACGACACTTCAGCTTGAAAAGGGGTCTATATGGCAAGGTTTGTACCATTTATCATAAAAACAGACGGCAGTCAGAATATCAGTGTGAAAATCGTGCGCATGAAAAAGTCTGACGCGGTACAGACTGAAAAAGAACCCGTCTGGCAAACAAGCTGGTTGTCAGATTATATTCAGGATGATGCCTTTGAAAAGTATGCCCTGAAGACGAGTGATGGAGAACTGGTTGCACTGGCAGCCTATGAAATACTGGAAAATGACGTGATGGTTCACATTACCTACATTGAGAGCCAACCGGAAAGCAACCCGACGATTGTCGGGCATTCTAAAAAATATCAGGGCATTGGCCGAGTCCTGATTGCGTATGGCATCAAGCTGTCGATCGACCATGAATGTGGTGGAACGGTCACGTTCGAGGCAAAGGTTCCGGAGTTGGCAGAGCATTATGTCCGGGACTATGGAGCTTGCCCTTTGCCAAGTTTTGGTGGAGCACCGCGCTATGAACTCTCTGGCGAGGCAGCAATGAACATTTTTGTGACTTATTTGAAATGAGGTGTGTTTGATGAGTGCAAAAGAATATTTTCAGCGTGATGCAGAACGGGATGCATTTTATCGCACCTTTTATCAAATTTGCAGACGCTTTAATGTCACATGGTCAACAGCAACTCCGGAAGTCAGAGCTTTTATTGAAGAAGCTACTCGTGTGACCTATGAGCAGGAAAAGGCAAAGCGGAACGGAGTTTCTCTTAGTACAGTGAAGCCGTTCTTTGGAGATACAGCGTGTTAAAGAAACGGCGTATCACTGTTCCGAACGCTCTGTAATTTTGGCACCCGCCCAAGCTACGATCAAGAACCCCCGCAAGTGATTGCGTGAGAGCTTGAAAGAGCACAAATAAAAAAGTGCCAATAAAGCATAACAAACACCCCTCGGTTTCTACAGCGGGAAGCCGAGGGGTGTTTTATGGTTCACGTTATAAATGCAGCAGGCTGGGTGTTGGAAAAAGTACGCATTTAGATATCGTCAATTGGGAACATGGGGCGCATGATGCGCTTGAAGGGCAGGCGGCGGGTATCCTGCAGGGTAGCGCCGTCGGTCAGGGACATCACGCACAGCGCGCCCTGCTGGGTCGGTTCAGGAAAGGCGTAGCCGGTCTTGACGATCACCACATCGTAGTCCATCCAGTTCACCCCGGCGGCAAGGGTCTGATGCCGCTCCACAAAGGGATGGTTCGTGTCAGTGACGATGATGTCAATGGGCAGGCCCTCTACCGACACGGTGGCACAGCCGCCAAAATCGCCATGTTCAGCAAACAAGACGGTGCCCTCTTGACGGCCCAGATGCTTCAGGGTCACAGTGAGCTGTACCGGCTCGGTCAGGGAGTCCAGACCCATGCCAAGGGTCAGAGGCAGGGTATCACCAATGGTATGACCGGCCAGCAGGGTATAGGCGGCGGGGTCCTGAATGGCAGCAAACAACAAGCGTTTGCCTTGCAGGGCTTCGGGTTTGGCCAGCACTTGCCGCAGCACCCATGTGTTGGCACCCATGGCACCGCTGGTGGTGTTGTCGCCGGAGTCGGTGAGGAAAGCCGGCTTGCCAGAGCAGTGCAGCACGGTCTGCAGAGCCTCGTCCGGCTCCTGCGTCAGGCCGGTGTAATGGAACTCGTGGCGGCGCTCCCACACAAAGGCTGCCAGTTCATCGACCTTTTGCTCTGCATAAGTACGAAATTCGTTGGAAGAAGGTACAACTACTACGCCGCAGCCAGCTACATCGGTATCGTGCCGGATGTAGCCCACGTGCCAGCTGGCACTGAGGATGCGGTTATCCTTTTCAATCTCGTCCATATACTGATTAATGGAGCGAACCGGTTCGTCGGCGGAGACGCTCTGCTCGCCGCCTAAAATCAGCGGCAGCTTGCGGTACACGGGAGTGATGCTGCGGCGGTGCTCCAGCAGTTCCAGCAAATGAGAGCAGACAAAGTGAATGGTCTGCTCTACATCGGTGTGAGGAGATTCACGATAACTGCGGATGATGGTGGTGCCCTCTACATATTCCCTGCACAGGTTGCCGTGGGGGTCACACACTACCGCAATGGGCAGGTAGGGGCCTACGATGCGGCGTACTTCCTTTAA
>OIEN01000929.1_pt1 | contig 14972 bp, 9 predicted proteins | sample 1581741 | NCBI WGS metagenome assembly OIEN01 (sample SAMN01760944, study PRJEB22395) | human gut metagenome | reverse complement strand
GTTTCTCGCACCTGGAAGTTCGGAACACCAATAGAACGCCCTGTACCGCGGGCATCGACTCCTAGGTGTGCGAATACACTCGCACCTAAAATGTTAAGTCGATAGTAATCAGATGGTTGATGTTTCAGGTGCGCATGGTTTTTCATACCTGGAAGAATGGTCTCCAATTGTTTTGCAAGACAGGAAATGTACGGAATCAGTATCGTCCCGCAAAAGCCACTTGCGGACAGTCAAGATTTTACAAAATGCTTTCAGCCACATAATGTTCCTATGCCCACAGAGGTCTGATCGGGCTGAAAAACCCGAAACTCGGAATACAAGATTTTCACGTCAATGTGCCCTCAAGACGCTTCTATCAGGCTTTGGGCTGAAAGCGTTTCGTAAATTCACGATGAAATCGGCGTGAGGTAACATTCCTGATTGGTGCCGGGAAGGGAAGCCACTTTTTCACCCGAAGCATAAGCCTGGAATCTTCTGCCACACCCTGTCTTATTGTATGACTAAGATGGAAATCAAGCTCCTGACATACAGATCATTGCGCAGGAGCGTCAACTAACCGTGATTGTTTAAGCATCAGTACTATAAGCCAAATGTTAGTCAACTCCGATATTGTTCCCAAAGCAAAAAGCAAGCATCCCTTTTAGGGAAAAGATGCTTGCTTTTACTTTCCTTTTTCCAAATAAAGTTTAACATTGCAAAATGTAAGGAAATTTTTGGATTGGCAAGGGATGATTCTTCAATATTTTATTATTTCACACTCTTTGATTTCTTGCGGTTATCTCTGTGAAAATTCTTAAATTTGCAGCGCAATATCCCCAAAAAGGGGTGTTGTGTTAGATAAATAACTAGCATTTGCTATTTATTCGGTTGCCCCTGAAACCTAGGAAATTTCAAAGCAACACACCGGATAAGTCAGTGAATGTCTGCGCTTTTGGCGTGGACTTGACTTGTCTTGTGTTACGGGCTTCCTAGGGCCTCGGGGCGTAGATATGAAAGTCTGCGCCTTATTTGTGGCCCATAAGTTCGTTCCCGGATAAAGCCAAATGCCCAACGAAAGCGCAGAATGGACACCCAGATCAAGTCCAAGGAACGGGTGTTGGCATACGGCGAGGTTTTCACGAACCCTCGCGAAGTGAACGCGATGCTCGACCTTGTGAAGCCGGAGACGGATCGGATCGATTCCCGTTTCCTGGAGCCGGCTTGCGGTGACGGCAACTTCCTCATCGAGATTCTCCGCCGCAAACTCGCCATCTGCGAGACCCGTGTCACAGCCAAACTATACACTCAACTCCAGTACGAACACGATGCTGTCTGGGCCGTCTCAAGCATCTACGGCATCGAGATTCAGGAAGACAACGCCTCGGCCTGCCGAGAGAGACTCCTGAATTACTTTATGGAGCGGTACAATCAGCTGTTCAAATCGAAATGCAAGGCCGCCTGTATAGAGTCCGTCCGTTACATCCTCTCCAAAAACATCATCCACGGCGATGCCCTTACCTACAAGCGAGCGGACAAACCTGATGAATGGATACACATCACCGAATGGAGTTTTATCGGTGGCGACAAAGTCAACCGACGCGACTACGAGTTCTCCTATCTGGTCGGTGAATATGAAAGCGATGGTCTCTTCTCGGACATCCCTGTCGAAACCTACGCTCCCGTTCATTTCTTGAATATCAACGCGGAAACCTATGGCGACAAACAGTTATAATCCGGATGTGCTCAACTGCCTTGCAAACCTGAGCAACGATGAGGTCTTCACCCCGCCGGAACTTGCGAACCGTATTCTTGATCTTCTTCCTCAGGAACTTTTCCAAAGCCCTGACACCAAGTTCCTGGATCCTTTCAGCAAGAGCGGTGTCTTCCTTCGTGAGATTGTCAAACGGCTGGACAGAGGTTTGGAAAAGAATATCCCCGAACGTCAGAGCCGTATCGATCATATTCTTCACAATCAGGTCTTTGGCATAGCCATTACCGAACTGACATCCTACCTGTCCCGCCGGTCGCTTTATTGCTCTATGCACGCCGACGGGAAATACAGTGTCTCCCGGTTCAGCACAGAATGCGGGAATATTCTTTACTCAAATCGTTTCCACACTTGGGAGAACGGCAAGTGCAGGTACTGCGGAGCGTCCCGCGCCGTCTATGACCGCGGCTCCGAAGCGGAGCAGTACGCTTATATGTTCATCCATACAGAAAATCCTTCTCAATTCTTTGATAATATGAAGTTTGACGTGATTGTCGGCAATCCGCCGTACCAGTTAAGCGATGGCGGAGCGCAGGCCAGCGCTAAACCAATATATCATTTGTTTGTAATGCAAGCACTGCACCTTAAGCCACGTTATCTTTCTATGATTATTCCTGCTAGATGGTATTCAGGAGGCAAAGGATTGGATGAGTTCAGAAACGATATGCTAAATGATAAACATATTAGTCATCTTGTTGATTATTTTGATTCTACAGAGTGTTTCCCAGGTGTGGACCTATCTGGCGGTGTTTGTTTCTTTTTATGGGACCGCGATTACTTAGGACCTTGCCATATTCTTTCAAACATTAATGGTAAAGAGACAATCGCCACACGGTTCTTGCTTGAGAAAGGCGATGACACCTTTGTTCGCTTTAATGCCGCAATCAATATCATACGTAAAGTGAAAGCCTTGAATGAGAAGTCTTTTTCGACAATAGTCAGTCCCCGTAAACCGTTTGGGGTGGCTACGAATGATAGAATATCTGCAACAAAAGAGTCTGACAGTGTGAGGATTTATGCATATCCAAGCATTGGATATATTCCTAAGAATCGTATAACTTTTAATAACAAGGCGATAAAAGAACATAAGGTGTATATTTCTTATGCCTATGGAGAAAGAGGAAACTTCCCATACCTTGTGATTGGAAAGCCTTTCTATGGAGAACCAAATTCTTGTTGCTCCGAGACTTATCTTATGATTGGGCCTTTTTCATCAGAGGCTATATGTAGAAATGTAATGGAATATATGAGGACTAAATTCTTCCGTTTTTTGGTTTTGCTGCGCAAGAATACGCAACATGCTACAAACAAGGTTTATAAGTATGTTCCTATTCAAGACTTCTCGCACCCTTGGACCGATGAGATGCTGTACAAGAAGTACGGACTTGATGATGATGAGATTGCGTTCATCGACTCTATGATCCGTCCGATGGAATAGTATCTATGTTTGACGCACGAATATAATTGAATAAATGTCAGCTCAAGATCTACTTCGCGGCAGGGTCACCGCGACCCCGACCATATATGCCTACGAGCATATTGACTATTCGGCCCACAAGGGGTGGCTTAAGGTGGGCTACACCACACGCACCGCAGAGATCCGCGTGCGGGAACAGAATCAGACAAGTCACGTGAAATTCAAGATAGTTCTGGAGCGACCGGCTATGCGCAAGGACGGGTCCACGTTTGATGACCGACTTGTCCGAAACATTCTCAAAAAGGATCATATTCCCAATCCGGAAGGGGAATGGTGCGTCTGCGGTGTGAGGGAAGTTGAGAAGGCGATCGCGGCGGCTGTGGCTGGGAAGGACAACATGATGGAAAGGACCGAGGACTTCGAGATGCGCCCTGAGCAGAAACGAGCCGTTGAGAAAACCTCCGCATATTTCAACGCCTTCAGGAAAGATCCGTCCAACCGGGGACTTATCCCACACTTCCTCTGGAACGCGAAGATGCGTTTCGGAAAGACCTTCACCGCATATCAACTGGCTCTCAGGATGGGCTGGAAGAAGTTATTGATTCTCACCTTCAAACCTGCTGTCAAGACCGCTTGGGAAGAAGATCTGCTGACCCACAAGGATTTCGAAGGCTGGCAGTTCTGCCAGAAGCAGGATGACCGTGAGTTCAACCGTGTGGACGAACGCCGGCCTTTCGTCCGCTTCGCCTCCTTTCAGGATGTTCTGGGGAGGAACTCCGTCGGGGGCATCAAGGCCACAAACGAGTGGATCCAGACCGTCGGATGGGACTGCATAGTTCTGGACGAGTATCACTACGGAGCGTGGGGCAGGAACGCCAAGAACTTCTATGACAGGAAAGACCCTGCCCTGCGCCGTGCGGAAGAGGTCGGCGAGATTCTCACCGAGGACGCTTCCTCGGCTCGGGAGCTGGAGGCCCGCGAGATGTATGACGAAGGATTGATGCCGCTGCGTACGGGTGCATACCTCTATCTTTCCGGAACACCGTTCCGCGCCATCTCCACGGGTGAGTTTATCGAAGAGCAGATATTCAACTGGACATATTCGGACGAACAGGCCGCCAAGGAAGCGTGGCAGGGAGAGCATAACCCCTACGCGCAGCTTCCCAAGATGGTGATGCTTACATACCAACTGCCAGACAGCATCAGCGAGATTGCCTCCCGGGGTGAGTTTGATGAGTTCGACCTGAACGAGTTCTTCCGTGCTGAGGACGACCGCTTCCTGCACGAGGAATATGTCCAGAAATGGCTGGATCTCATCCGCGGTGCCTACACCGAGAACATCGTGACGGAACTCAAACTGGGCAAGGAGAAACCGCCTATGCCTTTCTCCGACAGCCGTCTGCTCAGTTACCTCCAGCACACCTACTGGTTTCTGCCTTCCGTGGCCGCCTGCCGGGCCATGTCTGTGCTCCTGAGAAAACGCTCCAACCGTTTCTTCGATGATTACAAGGTGATTGTGGCGGCCGGGAACGAGGCCGGAATGGGAGCGCAGGCCGTGGAGCCTGTCTATAATGCGATGGAAGATCCACAGCGGACGAAAACCATCACGCTCTCGTGCGGCAAACTTTCCACCGGTGTGACCGTCAAGCCGTGGACAGGCATACTGATGCTACGCAACACGACTTCCCCGGAGACATATTTCCAGGCCGCGTTCCGTGTCCAGTCCCCGTGGACGGCAAAGGACGAACATGGGGAGGAGATCATACTCAAGCCTTTCTGCTATGTCTTTGATTTCGCGCCCAACCGTGCGCTGAGGCAGGTGCAGGAATATAGCTGCCAACTCAACGTCCATGAGTCCAATCCGGAGAGGAAGGTGGAGGATTTCATAAAGTTCCTTCCCATACTTGCTTTCGACGGCTCGTCGATGAAGGAGATCGATGCCGCGGGAGTGCTGGATATGGCGATGAGCGGCACTACGGCGACCTTGCTGGCCCGCCGTTGGGAGAGCGCCGTGCTGGTCAATGTGGATAACGCCACGCTCCAGCGCCTGATGAACAGCCCTGACGCAATGAGGGCATTGATGAATATCGAGGGATTCCGCAACCTCAATTCGGACATCGAGACCATCATCAACAAGTCCGAGCACGTCAAGGACACCAAGAAAGAGAAAGGCGACAGCCTTTCGGTGGCGGAAAAGAGGCAACTTTCCGAGGAAGAGAAAGAGTACAAGAGCAAGCGCAAGGAAATTCAGGACAAGCTCATCAAATTCGCGACCCGCATCCCTGTCTTTATGTACCTCACGGACTTTCGGGAATATTGCCTAAGGGATGTCATCGAACAGCTTGAACCCGCTCTCTTTCGTAAGGTCACAGGCCTAACGCTCAAGGATTTCAGCTTGTTGGTAAGCCTTGGAGTCTTCAACAGCGAACTGATGAACGATGCCGTTTACAAGTTCAAGCGCTACGAGGACTCTTCCCTTGAATATACCGGCATCGACAGACACACCGGCGCCGTTGTCGGCCTTTGGGACACCGCCATCGACACCTCTAAGACTGGACCGGTTAAAGACAGAGTCGTGGACAATAACTCAGAATATGTCGAAGATCCCCTTGGGGGTGGTGAGACCATTTCCCGTAAGCCGTGGGAGACCATCCGTCCTGGCGATGCCGTCACCCACAAAAGTCTCGGCCCCGGCACCATTGTGGCCCTTGATAAGGATTATCTGATTGTTAAATTCACCGACCGAGAATCAAAGTTCCGTTACCCATCAGCCTTCGAGAAAGGTTATCTGGAAGTGTGAAACCTACTTGCCATTCGGATTATCTGCCGTTCGGTTTAAGTCTAAGTGTGTTTCTTGGGCAACGTTTTAACCCGAAAACGTTGCCCGAGAACTTCTTTGATCACAACAGGAGCATTTTCTTCATATAATGCTGCCGTCATAATCATTTTTGCCATCGACAGGAGCAATATTGCTTGTTTGCGCTCCTTTGGCCGTATGCAAAGGCGCTTGGCAAGAAGCTTGGCGCAGGACTTTTCTTTTGTCGTGATTTTTGTGTAAGTTTGCAGGTTAAACAGACAGTCAGGAAATGTTTAGGAAACTTGCGGACAGAATGAAGGAGTTCAAGCTCACGATGAGGATGAAGCTGACGCTGAGCCTCAGCGCGATAGCCGTGACACTGCTTGTCTCCAGTGTGATCTCCATCATGGAGTACTATAGGATGAGCAACTATGTGTCGGATCTCATCGCGGACAACATCAGGAGCGTCAATGTCGCGCAGAAATTGTCCGAAGTCACGAACAAGTACAATCTGGATCTTCTGGCCCTGATCGGTGACAACTCGGTCAACACTCTTCCGGACTTCCATCAGAAGGAGTTCATGGGGCATTGCGACTCGCTTCGCAACTCCTTGACTTCCGACAAGATGGTCCCGCTGACTGATTCTGTTGTCTATGCGTATTCAGCATACATGCTGACTTCGCTGGAACTGAACGACGTGATGCTGTCGGACTTCATCGACACCAGGGCTTGGTACTTCGACAGGCTTCAGCCCAAGTTCAGGAGGCTGAACCACTACATTGATGTGCTCAACGAGGCAATCTACGATGACCTGAAGAAGAACTCCCTGACGTTCCAGAGGGGGTTCTACAGGAGCATCATTCCGGGTGCTGTGGCTGTGGGTGTCGGGCTGCTGCTTGTGCTGATGCTGTTGTTCTTCCTGCTGGTGTTCTATGTGAATCCTATCTACAGGATGCTTTCCGGGCTGAACAACTACAGATCCTACAACAAGAAATACTCCTACTCCTTCGAGGGTGATGACCAGCTGGCGGAACTTAACGACGGCATCACGGAACTGACGGGGGAGAATCAGATGCTGCGCAAGAGGGTGGCCAACCTGCGGGCCAAGGTCGCTTCGACAGGCTCCGCTCATAATAATAATTAAAGAATATCCAAATGAACATCAAGGTGATATCCAGAAACGTTGGCTACGCTCTGCTTGTCAGTGCGCTGTTCATGTTCCTGTCCATTCTGGTCTCTGTGGCGAACGGCAATGACAGTGCCCTCGCCGCCCTGATGATCAGCTTCACGATCACCTTCACCGTCGGTGTGTTCCCGTTCATATTCGTAAGGAAATCGGCTGGCATCACCCTTAAGGACGGCTATATGATCATCGCGCTGTCCTGGCTGCTGTCCTTCATCTTCGGGATGCTTCCGTATGCGCTTTGGGGCGGGCCGTTCACGATTATAAACGCCTGGTTTGAAAGTGTTTCCGGATTCACGACGACCGGCTCGACAATCCTTGACAACGTTGAGGCGCTGCCGAACAGCCTGCTGTTCTGGCGTTCCTCGACGCACTTCATCGGAGGCTTGGGAGTCGTGGTCTTCCTGCTGCTGATCATCCCGAGTTCGTCTCAGATGAGGTTGAGGCTGACTACCCTTGAGCTTTCGTCCTTGTCCAAGAGGGAGTACAGATCCGGCGCGAACAAGACAGTCTATATCTTCACTTATGTCTATTTTGGATTGACCGCAGCCTCGTTCCTGATGTACATGCTGGCCGGCATGAGTCCTTTCGACGCCATCAACCATGCGATGAGCGTCGTGGCGACAGGCGGCTTCAGCACCAGGAACGCCTCCATCGGTGCCTATGACTCGATCACGATCGACCTTATCACGATGCTCTTCATGGTACTCTCATCCGTCCATTTCGGAATGATCTTCGTGGCTGTCGTGACAAGATCCCTCAAGCCGTTCAAGAACGAGATATTCAAGTTCTATCTTTCCATGATGGTTGTGGCGGGGGTGATCGTGTCGATCTCGATCAAGGCACACGGGTTCGAGGAGGCCTGGGGGCGCTCCTTCCTCTCCGGCTTCTTCCACGTCATGAGCTTTGCCTCGACGACAGGGTTCAGCATCGCTGACAACAGCTCCTGGCCTGTTCTTTCGGACACCATACTGGTGCTTATGGGAGTATGTTGCGGCATGGCCGGCTCCACCACCGGCGGCATCAAGTCCGACAGGATGATGTTTCTGTGCAAAGAGGTTAAGTACCAGTTGAGGATGGTTCTGCATCCTGCGTCCGTCAAAGATATAAGGGTGAATGGCAGGGTGATCCGGCAGAACGACATCGCCCCGCACATCCTCTACATCGCCCTCTACGGCCTTGTGGTGATCATCTCTCTCGCGGCCTGCCTCACGCTCGACCCTGACAACAACCAGTCATTCACGGCGATACTCTCGTCCCTTGGCAATGTTGGACTTTCGGTGGACCAGCTCGGCTCAATCTACAGCTATAGCGGAGAGCCATCCTCCCTCAAGTTCATCTACACGCTTGACATGTTCCTCGGACGTGTCGAGATCTATCCGATTCTGGCTGTTGTGATGATGATTTTCAGCCGGAGAAACAAGTAGAGGCTATGTACAGGGGGGAGTTTTTCTATAAGCGTTTCAAGGATAATTTTCCTTATGATGGGACGGAGGATCAGGATCGGTTGTTCCGGGAGATTGCGGATTTTGTTACTTGTGATGACGCTGATATTCTGGTGGTTAACGGGTATGCTGGTACGGGAAAGACTTCGGCGATCGCGGCGGTGATCAGGGCGTTTGATGATTTGAGGCCGAAACGAGTGGACAAGCGGGCCGCTGAACCAGAGATTCGACAAGGCCCACCAACTGACGAAGCGCACCGGAATACGGTAGAGGATGCTCCCGATGAATATGAGGAAATATGCTACCTCCTCGCCCCCACCGGCCGCGCCGCGAAAGTCCTATCCCTGTACGCTGGCAAGCCTGCCCGCACTATCCACAAATGCATCTACCGCCAGAAATCTATCGGCGATGACGGCTTCGGCCAGTTCTCATTAGCCCCTAACAAGCTCTCCCACAAACTCTTCATCGTGGATGAGGTCTCCTTGATAGGCATAGACGATGCCCAAAGGCAAGGCACGACCCAATTTGGTACCGGAGACCTTCTGAAGGATTTGATTGAATATGTCCGCGCCGGCAACGACTGCCGCTTGATAATGATCGGCGATTCAGCCCAGCTGCCTCCTGTCGGAATGGACGCCTCACCCGCTTTGGCGAAGGAATATATGGACGGTTTCGGTGGAGTCTGTTACAGTAGCCTGACCGAGGTCGTCCGCCAGCAAAAAGAATCAGGTATCTTGTTCAACGCCACGAAATTACGTGAGTTGATTGCCTCGGATCTCTACGGTGACGGGATGTACACTCCTGATGAGTTGGGTCTGACCGTTGACGGTTTCGATGACATCGTGAGGATAACCGGCGGCGAACTTATCGACACCCTGAACTCGGCGTATTTTTCTGAATATTCAAAAGACGACGCGGTGGTTCTTTGCCGTTCCAACAAGCGCGCGAACCGCTACAATGCCGGCATCCGGGCCCAGGTCTTCTATGATGAGGAGCGCTTGGTCCGTGGCGAGAAACTGATGATAGTGAGGAACTGCTACCAGTTCCTGAAAGGTGTCAAGTGTATGGACTACATCGCCAACGGTGACATCGCCAAACTCGTGTCAATCAAGAATTTCGAGGAGCGTTACGGCCTTCATTTCGCCGATGCCCGCCTTTCATTCCCGGACTACGATGACACCGAGATCGTCGCGAAAGTCTGTCTGGACACCCTTGAGTCCGAGTCCGCATCCTTGAGTTACGAGCAGCAGAACCAGCTTTATAACGGTGTGAACGCAGACTACGCCGACATCCCGACCAAGAAAAAGCGCTACGAGGCCGTTCGTGAGGATCCTTACTACAACGCTCTCCAGCTAAAGTACGCCAACGCCATCACCTGCCACAAAAGCCAGGGCGGCCAGTGGAGCTGCGTCTTCATCGACAACCCCTTCTGGCAGGACGAACTCACAGTCGATGACCTCAAATGGCTCTACACCGCCCTCACCCGCGCCACCGCCAAGGTTTACCTCGTCAACTTCAAGGATGAGTATTTCGCATAAGGTGTCAGGTTGCCATAGGATGGCTCCCCGTCTGGCTCTCCGTCTGGTTCCCCGTCTGAATCTCCGTGGCGGATAACTTGCTGATAATTAGGGATATTTTTTAATCATTACTAAATAGATTATTTTACAAATTTGTAACGTCGTGTGACCAACGGACTGATTGAAAGCCAATCTGTACTGTGTCACACGCCGCATAGCTATGTTAAACTTTAATGAGGGAAAGCAATGAAGCTCAGGAGATTCTTGTCCGGTTCGCCTAATCACGTTTACCAACGATCCTTGAACGGTTCGGTAATATTCTACAGCCTTGAGGATTGTCTGGTTTATTTCACTGTCTTTTGCACCTGTGCAGTCAAGGATGGTGTAAGCGTTCTTGGCCTGTGCGTGATACAGTAGCCGATGAGTGGCAAGCACGTAAGTTCTTAGGATTGGAGTTACCTTCAAAAAAGCGTGATGTCTAATGTGTTTTGTATTAATTCGTTGCGAAACGGTACCCTCCAGATTCTCCCGGCACGAACTTGTAACTCATTGCAAATCAAAGGGTGTAGCTTCATCCTCTGATTTGCAATGAGTTACAGATCCGCGCTGTCTGATCATCTTCTCTGCTCCATTGTGGTCACTGAGCTTGTCGAAGTGACCAGACGTGTGCCGACTCTGTGACAGGTGTGAGCACTGTCCTATTCTTCGTTTTGCGTAGTGTGTATTGTTCTAAAGGATTGAATATTTATTCTAATGGATTTTATCTATCTTGGATCAGGAAAAACCTAATTGATTGAAAACTTTGAATATTAAACCTTTTACTGTTGGGTTTTTGATAAATTCTAAATAGATTGTTGGATATTGTTTAATAATTATAAATTACTACCTTTGCGGCGAGATTGCTGGTGGCACTTCAGCTGGAATGCTGATGTATGTTATTGTGCTTGGTAAGTTAGTGGTTTGTTAGAACACTTATAATTTTATTTGGTTCTTAATTTATGGCGGTAGGGTTTATTAATAGCGCAATCGTTGCTCTTTCCAACCGTCTTGATAACTGGGGGGGGTAACATCTTGAATTATAATAAATTACATTGTGCTTCCAACGGCATGGCCATTTGGTTGTGTGTCCTCATCGGCTGTTTTCTGTCGATTCTGACAGTGGCGGCGGAAGCGCTTCCGTCAGACTCAGGCTTTACCTCAATGAGGACTGTCGTCTTATCAAAGTCGTCCTCGGTTCAGGAGGACAGGCACGATACGACTTCATTCTCTGTCTATTACAGGTCAGCTGTATCCAAGATCGAACGTGGATTCCGGAACAACTCCGCCACTTTGAAAGCAGCCACCGAAGGACTCAGGTCTATCGTGTACAACGGTAATCTACGAATATACAAGGTTTACATAATCGGTGCCGCCTCACCTGAAGGCCGGCCGGAACTCAACGCGCGTCTGGCCCGTGACAGGGCTGAAGGAGTGAAAGCATTCCTGAAGAGCATCGAGCCACGTCTCACGGATGCCGACTTCGTTGTCATCTCGCGTGGAGAGGACTGGGAGGGTGCCACCAAGATCGCCGCGTCCTACGACACCGAGACTGGATCGTCCACGGTCTCGGACATATTCAAGGATTCTCAAAATTCCGAGGCCAAGAAGCTGATGATGAAGCGTCTGCAAGGTGGAAACGTCTGGCGCAGGCTGATCTCGGACTACTATCCGTCCCTGCGACGCACGGATATTCATGTGCTTTACAGCACTGTCCGTCCGATCGGGCCGGTTGAGTGTGAATTGCCGGAAGTGACCCTTGAGGTGCCGTATTCAGTGAACATCGCCCCTCCGACGGTGTTGCCGGAGGTTGAGTTCCCTGAGCCGGAGCCGCCGAAGGAGAGATTCTACACCGTCGCCGCCAAGACCAACCTCCTCTATGATGCCGTGACCGCACTCAACGCCGAGGTCGAGTTCCCTGTCGGGAAGAACTTCTCGGTGATGGTCGAGGATGTGTTTCCGTGGTGGAACTGGGGGCCGAACGGCAAGAAATATTGCTTCCAGATCTGGTCAATGGGTATCGAGCCGCGCTGGTGGTTCGCGCGCGATGACAGGAGGGACTATCTTACAGGGCATTTCGCCGGCGTTTACGGCATGTCCGGGAAATACGACCTCCAGTGGGACACGAAGCTCTGCTACCAAGGAGAGTTCTGGTCTGCCGGATTGACCTATGGCTACGCCTTGCCGGTCAGCAGGTGGATGAACATGGAGTTCTCGGTCTCCGCCGGCTTCCTTCGCACGGACTACCGCCACTACCAGCCGGATCCGGGCTACGAGCACCTGTTCCGGGACAAGTACAACGTTGGAACCGTCTCCTGGTTCGGCCCGACGAAACTCAAGGTTTCATTGGTGATACCGATCGGGAAGGATTCACACAAAGTAAACAAAAACTAATCAGAAACAAGTAAAAAGAACAAATCATCAACATGATGTCTGACACCAATATAAAGTATAGTTCCGCTGTGTTCTTCTGCCGTGGACTGTCCGTTCTCCTGCTGCTTTTTGCAATAGTCGCAGGCGGATGCCGGAGACGTCCCCTTGAGGATCCTGACAACCTTACTGCAGTCAGGGTCAGGGTGAATGTGGCCGGAATCCACAATGTCACGTCAGACATCTACAATGACAAGATCCCGGTCCAGAAGATAGAGCCGAGTGCCATGCACGTGCTGTTCTTTGGAGAAAACGAGGATGTTATTGCCGCAGAGGGCTTTATCACAGATGTGAGCTTTGACGAGAACGGAAACCGCATTGTGAGCGGAGAAGTCATGCTTGCACCGGGCAGTTACAGGATGCTCATCTATGATTTCGGCACTGAAGAGACTTTGATAAGGAACTACTACAGTTGGGACAAGGCAGAGGCATACACAGATCCTGCACCGTCAGCCGTTCTGAACAAGTACTCTACCAAAGGGAAAGACGCTCCGAACATTCTCATGCAGCCAGAGCATCTTGTGGTGGCCAGGAACGTGTGTGAGACTGTGCCCTATCACAACGGAATCTACACGATCTATGCGGATGCCTCATCGGTAGTTGAGAGCTGGTATATTCAAGTCAAGGTGGATGGGCTTGAATATGTCACTTCGGCGCAGGCTGTTCTCTCAGGCATGGTCCGCGCAAACCTTATTGCCACCGACACGAGGATGAACGATCCGGAAGCTTCCGTATGGTTCAATCTCCAGAAAAGTGATGACAAAGGCAAGAATGTGATCTGTGCGGTGTTCAACACATTCGGACGCATCCCGGAGTCGGACAACAACTTCGAGGTGACTTTCGACCTTGCGGTCAAGGGCGGCACGAGTGTCCGCAAGACCTTTGACATTTCGAACCTGTTTCTCACAGAGAATGCTGTCAAGCACCATTGGCTTCTTTTGGAGGACACTATCAAGGTCGAGCCACCGAAGGACTTAGGTGGTGCCTTTGAACCTAAGGTCGATGACTGGGAAGATGAACAGAAAGATATAGTGATTTAGTACTTACCATAGCTCATGATGACAGGAGCGTAATTATTTATTAATTTATTGAAAAAGATTTTTTTAGTTTAACTTTTAATTTGTGTTTTATCATGAAAAAAGAAATGTTTGTATTGGCAGTTCTCGCGACTCTCGCGGCCTGCTCAAAGACAGAGGTGACGCCGGTCGCCTCAAACGTGAACAGCGAGATCACGTTCAATGTCGCTCCTCGCACCAAGGCTCTTAGCCAGACTCAGACTGATTTTGATCACAATAATGTCTTTGTCTCCTATGCCTATTATCTTGGACCTGGCAAGACTTGGGCTGCCAACAACTCCGAGGCTCAGATGTACATCGACGGTTCTACAATTTCATACAATGGCAACTTGTGGAAGAATGAGACAACATCTTACTATTGGCCGAAGGATGGTGGTTCTTTGACATTCTTCGCGTATTCGTACAACAAGAAAGATATGACGGTAGGTGATAATTCCGGTTTTGCTTGTGTATGGGCACTAGGCGAAGACGGACAGTATCAGGGTGGAATCACTGGCCATTTTGATGTGGCCACGAACAAGAATGTTGATTTTCTTGTTGCTGACATCGCTGCTGATAAGACAGAAAATGAGAATAACTATGCTCACACCGGAGTTCCGACTCTTTTCCGTCACAAGCTTTCTATGGTCAATGTCGCCGCTAATCTTGCTGAGGATTATGCTAACAAGAAGTTCATCTTGAACTCTGTGAAATTCACTAATCTTTATCATTATGCAACCTATAGCCAGATTCCAGAGATGATGGCCCCGGGTGGAAACGATTTTTTGCCTGATCAGGTTTATGCGGAGAATGTTGGCTTCGAGGTTAAGAGTGGAAAGTTGATTGCAGTCCCGGCTGAGATCAAAGGAGGAGCTGGAGTTGAGGATGGTCAGTACATCTACATTCCTCAGGAATTTAATGATAACAGCTATATTGTAATTACATATACTGTGGAAACCGTTGTTGGTAACAATGTCGTTAAGGAAGAGTGCACAAAGACAGTTAAGGTAAAGGATGTCTTCCCTAAGTGGGAGATGGGACACAGGTACACTTTTAACCTTACCTTCTCTCTGAACGAGATTCACTGGGATCCGGCTGTTGAGAACTGGATCGATGACGAGGCTGGTAAGATTACCATCGACAGATAATAAGAATCGCGGGCATTCCCGCGCCATAAGCCTGCCGGGAGGTGATACTCCCGACAGGTTCTAATTGATAATAACATAGATGAAAGGAACAGGCTTCGCATTTTTTCTTACGGCCAGGCCCGGCGTCCTTTGACTTGAACTGAAAAAAGTTGTCACTGTACGGGGAGAAAGAGTACAGTGAAATGGAAGCAATAATG
>OIEN01000925.1_pt1 | contig 15023 bp, 18 predicted proteins | sample 1581741 | NCBI WGS metagenome assembly OIEN01 (sample SAMN01760944, study PRJEB22395) | human gut metagenome | reverse complement strand
TATTTCTATAAGGTGCGAACCGTTGATGTGCGCACGGTAAATGCAGAGTTTGATGAGCTGCCTAAAATGTATGGCAAGGAGTAACCATGGCCATAATTAAAGCGCTATCAGTGCGACACAACTCAAATCTTGACCGTTACCAGGTATATATTGAACTTTCAAACGGCGAGAGCATGGCCGTTAATTACCCTGCCATTTCAAGCACTGATATGGCGGTGGCTTTGAAAGAAGCGATTTACTGGTTAGATAAAGGAGGTGACAAAATTGCATATAACAAAGGCTAAGCACGTTTGGCGAACTAAGAACGTTACAGTTTGCGACATTTGCCGTAACGGTAAAAAGCTCGCCACGCGGGAATACCCTGTCGCCGCTGGTATGGCGCGCATCTTCAACTTAGCTGTTAAGGAATTTGGCGAAGATATTTCGATCCAGTGCCCTAAACAGGTTAGCAAGGTATATGTTATGCCGTTGGATGAATTCTATTCATCTGCAAAATGTTTTGATTCAAAAGAAATTGACTAAGGAGAAATGAAAATGGAAAACATGGAAATTGCAAACGCAGAAGTAACCGAAATCGCTACCGGTAACGCAAATTATGGTTTTGCCGCATCCTACGATCTGTCTACCGAAGCAGGCCAGATCGCTGCTTTCAATGCAGGTGTTGCATCTGATTACAAGCTTTCGGACTTTGCAGGCAAAACCATTGTTATGACTGCCTGGCTTGTTGAGCCTATTGAAGCAGTAAACCAGCTTACTGGCGAACTGGAAAACCGCCCACACATTGTTATCACTGATGCAGACGGCGCAACGTATGAAGCCCAGTCCGTTGGCCTTTATCAAGCATTGCAGCGTTTGAAGGCAATTCGCCCCGTTATTGATGAGGACAACCCCGCAACGATCGAGATTATTAACCGTAAGGTTCGTCTTGGTTCCATGCTTACTTTTAAGCTTATCGGCTAAAATGCGGTAAACTTTAAGGGCGGCAGAAATGCCGCCCTTTTGTTAAAAGAATGCCCTCACTAGGAGGGCAGGAGATTAGGAGGGGCAAATGAGGAAGCGATCCGCGTTAGACAAAGAAATTTCGCGCTTGCAAAAGAATGCCCGAAACAAATTATACCGCTTGCGCAAGAAAGGTGCAATCAATGCGCAAATTTCAGCCGCTTTTAATCCAGTAATTCCAGCATCCGAGCTAAAAGGAATGAGCGTAGTTGAAAAACGCCAGTATGCCCAGAAGCTTAGTGAATTTAACGACCGTAAAAACGCATATACCTTTACCAAAGGTACCGAGGTAGTAATTCAACGCGAAAGTACACCAATTCTGAGCAGTGAATTATGGCAACGTCGCTTGGAAGAAGCCGAATTGAACATTATTCGGGCTGAAAATGCCGCTCGACTTAAAAGCATTCGCGAAACTGTTTTAAATAAAATCCCTGAATCACAAGTTCGTAACATTGATTTTATTGAATCGCCGATGGAATACGCAATAGACGACGGGCGATTTAGCGCTATCAAGCCCGTAATTCGTGAGACGGACTATAAACCAGGAGCAAAATCAAACTACGAGAAAATCAAACCGCGCATTACTTCAGCGCTTGATACTGATAGGCTTTTGCAGTACAAGCAAGCCGTTATTAATAAGCTAAGAGACAATGATATAGACGAATCAGTTTTGAAGCAGCTTTCAAAATTGTCAGCTGATGAAATGGCATATCTACATTTTTACACCGATTTTGGCGTATTGGTCGATACTTGGCAATATCAAACCGAGTATGAAGAGGGTCACCGCTCCCCTAGTGCTGGTGAATCGGCGGCAACTGAAACAGCGTTAAAAGAACTTTTGCAATTCATCGGAAAATGAAAAAGTCTGTTATTGAATATTCGGCCGATTTTGAAACCAACACGAGCGCAGAGGGTTGCGCAGTCAATCCCGTATGGGCATGGGGAGTTGCCCCTGTTGGGGCTAATACCGATAATCTATTTGAATATGGGACTAGCATAGAATCATTTATGAATTGGGCGTTTAATCATCCAGGCCGCTATTGGTTTCATAACGCAGGATTTGATACTAAATTCATAATTTCGTGGCTGCTTATAAATGGCTATAAGCATACTGAGGAACGAGAGCCAGGCGCGGGGGAATTTACTCTTCTTATGGATAGCTTGGGAAAATTCTATCATATGCAAATTACGAACGAGTGTTCTACTTTTGAAATCGCAGACAGCTATAAAAAACTGCCTATGACATTGGCAAATGTAGCGGGCGCGTATGGCTTGGAAATGACAAAAGGCGAGATAGACTATAACGAATACCGTGAGCCAGGACACATTTTAACCGCGCTTGAATTGGACTATTTGCGGCGCGATGTTTTGATACTGGCTAAAGCGCTAAATCGCCGTTTTGAATTGGGGGAAAAACTAACCACTGGAGCAGACTGCCTAGCCGCGCTAAAGGATCTATTCGGTAAACGCCAATGGTGCGTTAAGTTCCCCGAGCTTGATCCCGAGCTAGATTCAATACTGCGAAAAGCGTATAGAGGTGGTTACGTATACGCAAACCCTATGCATGTAAATAAACATTTAGGCGAAGGGGGGCGAATTGATGTAAATAGCTTATATCCGTTTGTAATGCATGATAGATGCTTGCCAGTCGGTAAGCCACTTTTGCAGCCGGGCAAGCCTATAAAAAGTGAAAAATATCCTCTATGGATTAGTGAGATAACCTTTTCAGCGCATTTGAAAAAAGCCAAATTACCGTGCATCCAGGTAAAAGGCAGTCTATTTTTTAACGCTCGCGAATATCAAACCGACATTGACGAGCCTATTACTATGATGCTTACTAATGTTGATTGGGCATTAATTAACGAATGTTACGCGGTAGACGTAATAGCTTACGGAAGTACGTACTATTTTCGCGGCGTTACTGGCCTATTCAAGGAATACGTTGATGCTGGCATGGTTGGCAAGATGAATGCTAAAAGTCCTGGTGAACGCATGAATTGGAAACTGTGGCTAAATAACGCTTATGGAAAATACGCCCAAAAAATCAAGGTACGTGGCAAGGCGCCGCGCCTTGATTCTGATGGTATTGTGCATTACGTATTAGGCGATGAGGAAGAACGCAGGCCTGTATATTTGCCAGTAGGGATTTTTGTCACGGCGTGGGCACGTGATTACACGATTCGAACCGCGCTAAAATTTGGCGATCGCTTTATCTATTCTGATACCGATTCAATCCATTTTATTGGTTCAGAAATACCGAGCGGTATTTTGATTGATTCTAAAAAACTAGGTTATTGGGATTTAGAAGCAGCGTTTGCCGATTGCGTGTGTTTACGCGCCAAAACATATGCCGAAGCAGAATATTCGCACGACAAAAACGGTAATTTGGTCGTCAAACCGTGGGCATACACATGTGCGGGAATGGTTGAACCGCTTAAACAGATTATGAGGATTGAGGATTTTCACCCTGGCTTTACCACTGATTTTGAAAAATGCGAAAACGTTCCTGAAATCTACCACGACAAATCTAAGTGGAAAATCGTACCACAGGCCGTTAAAGGGGGCGTTATACTTGTCCCAAGACCATTTTCGATTAGATAAGGAGTCAAAATGGATATTTTGGGTAGTGACGGAATCGCCGCCGTTTTTTGCCTGTGCTTTATCGTGGCTGATTATCTTTCAGGCGTGATTAACGCGATTAAAAATAAGGAATTAGACAGCACTAAAATGCGGCTTGGATTGTGGCATAAGGCGGGTTTTATCGGGGCAATGGCGCTCGGCTATGGTTGTCAATTGGCGGTTAATTATGACCTTTTGCCAACGTCATTCAATGCAGTGTTTGGCGGCGTTTGCGTGTACGTGATTATCACCGAAGCTATTTCAATTTTTGAGAATCTTTGCTCGCTATCGCCTGAATTGAGCAATTCGCCGTTGGCAGCACTTTTGAAGCTAAAGGAGGACAAAAGCGATGATTAAAGGTATTGACGTATCGAGCCACGACAATTTTAACGGGTCGGAATTTAAGGCAAACACTGAATCATGTTACCGTGATTCAGATTTTGTCATTGTAAAGGCAACGCAAGGCGTAACCTATGTACATAGGCAGTGCGACGCTATTATTAACCGCTGCAAAGCTGATGGCAAACTGTGGGGATTCTACCACTATGCAGGAGGTAACGATCCCATTGCCGAAGCTGAATTTTTTTATGCGCAGTGTTGCGGTTATTTTGGGCATGGTATCCCCTGCCTTGATTGGGAATCAATCCAGAATAAGGCGTGGGGAGACTCTAATTGGTGCCGTAAGTTTGTGGACAAAATACACGAATTGACGGGCGTTTGGTGTTTGATTTACGTACAAGCTTCTGCCCGTGAACAGGCGGCAAACTGCGCCGATGATTGTGGCTTGTGGATTGCTGGTTATCCCGATTATCGCAATTCGTGGGATATGCCTAAATTCAGATATGGCACGGCACCGTGGAAAACGTGGACTATATGGCAATATTCCTCGTCTAATGGCGCTACCGATCGTAATTACGCGCAGCTTAGCCGCGAAGCTTGGGGAAAGATCGCGGTAGGAAGCGGCGAACCAGTAACGCCTGAGCCAACGCCTAAGCCAACTTCTCCCGCCAATTGCGATGTTGCGAACGTGCAAGCTTGGGCAGGCTCAACGCCTGATGGAATTTACGGCCCAAACACTAAGCGCGCTTTGTTAAAGGTTTTGCAAAGCGAGCTGAATAAGCAGTTTGGTAAACGGCTTTCTGTTGATGGTATTTGGGGTCCAAAAACGCGGGCGGCATGCGTCAATGTGCGCAAAGGCGCAAGGGGCAATATTACCAAGGTTTTGCAGGGGGTACTTATTTGCAATAATTACGATACAAACGGTTTTGACGGCATATTCGGAAGCGGCACTAAAGCCGCTGTTATGCAGTATCAGGATTCGCACGGGCTTAGCGTTGATGGTATCGCGGGGAAAAATACGTTTGCAAAATTGTTTGGTTAGTGCTATAAAGCAATTAAGCGTGCGCACCCCCTGCGCTGGTAAGTAGTTATTAAGGAATGCAATACCGTGAGGTATCCTTACATAACGAGCAGTGCAAGGCTTTTTAATCAGCGTTCGCGGAATTGCCGCGCTTGACCTTTAAATCCCCCTGGTCATGCCTAAAGGCTATAGACCAGGGGGTATTTTTATAAGGAGGAAAACCAATGACGCTAGACGAGCTTTTGGCAATGGACGAAATTGAAGATTTGTCCGAATGGCGTAATGGCGTATCCAAAGGCGTTGCCGATCTTTCGGCAGGAATGCAGGCGCGACTTTCCGAGCTTGAGGAAAAGCTTACCGAAGCCGAGCGCAAGTACCAGGAAGTCGCCGCACGTAATTATGAATTGATGGTTGCTGCAACCGCTCCCGCTGCTGACGGTGGCGAAGAGGGCGAAGAATCACAGGAAGAAATTGCAGAGAAATCTATTGATGATCTTTTCGCAGATAAGGAGAATTAATAATGGCAGCTAGCAAGGTAGCGGCAACCAACGCCGCAATTATTAATGCAGTGCGAAACAATGCATCGGAGCAGTACCGCGCGCGCATTCCAGAGACTACTGATAACAATTTGACTAAAACGCTTGCACTTTTGCAGGAAAATTCTCTGTTGTGGAATGAGTTCATTCAGGTTCTTGTACAGCGTATCGGCCTTACGCTTTTCCGCACCAACTCATTTGAAAACCGCTTGAAGCCTTTCAAAACTGGCACAATGTCCTATGGTGGTATTGTGCAGGAGATTGGCGCAAACCTTATTAAGGCTAAGGCATATGATCCGAACGACACCAACGTTTTTGGCGCTGACAAGCCAGACGTAAAGGTCATTTATCATTCTGTAAATCGCCGCGATCGCTACGACCTGCGCCTTAACGAGGATATGCTCGAAGAGGCATTCGTGCAGGATGGCCAACTTTCTGCCTTTGTCAATAGCTTGCTTGCGCTTCCACAGCAGTCCGACGAGAACGACGAATATTTGATCATGCGCGATATTCTGCGCAAGGTTCATGATGGCGAGGGAATGGCAACCATTCGCGTGCCTGATATGTTCGCTACGGGTATTACTGCTGATGAAAAGCGCGTTGCTGGTGAAACCATTGCGGCAGTTCTGCGTGAGCATTATTTGCAGATGAAAAATTTTTACAACACCAAGTACAACAACGCAGGTATGCAGGTAACTTCTGCTGATCTTGTTTTGCTTGGAACGCCGCGTTTCTTTGCAAATTTTGATGTATCTGTATTGGCAGCGGCATACCACATGGATAAAGCAAACTTTATTGCTGATAAAACCGTTGTAATTGATGATTTTAATATCATCGGTACTGACGTGGCGCTTGTCGATCGTGATTTTTACGTTTGCACTGATACAAAGATTAAGAGCGCTTCTATCTATAATCCTGCTACGCTTGACCTTGATTATTACTATCACCATTGGGGCGTTTATTCTGCTTCGCCAATGCGTAATGCGTTACTTCTGTCTACTGTTGAGGAATCTAATATCACGGCGGCTCCCGCTCGCACGGTTACCAGTGTTAAGGTTACTTTGCATGATCCAGTTGAAGCAAACAAGGTTGTTGAACCTGGTGCAGAAATTGCGCTTGATACCGTTGTAACGTATTCCGATTCGTCTACCGATGGTCGCGCGTATACTATTATCACTGCTCAGACGGCAGAAGATGCCGCCGCAGGTGTTTGGAATGTTGTTCTTCCCGATACTGGAACCTATATTGACCGTATGGGCGTTTTGCATGTTTCTGGCAATTCCAAGTACACTGGTATCACGGTTACGGCAATTTCCAATGCTGATAATAAAAAGTCTGCTAACATTGTCCTTGCAGCTAAAGCCTAAGGAGAGTGCTAAATATGCCAACTAACGTAACGCCGTTTAGTTGGGCGATTCAGTCCCGCGTCACCCTTTGCAGGGTGGCGTGGGACGATTCGTATAAAGATGTTGTTTCTTTTGAATCGCCCGAAAAGCGAAATGAATATTTTGATTCACTTAAAAGTGAATCGATTGTTTTGGATAATTACACGTATCTAAAACCAAACGAGCCTATCAATATTGGTGTTCCTTTCCACAAGGCTTATACCTTCAATTATTTAATTGTCGATAATCCTAAAACCGATGATCCTGACGACGTAACGCCACCGCGCTTTTATTACTTTATCGAGGGTGCGGCTATGCTGAATCCGTCCACTACGGCGCTTACTTTGCAATTGGACGTTTTCCAAACTTACCTATGGCAATTTAGATTAGGCGTTTGCTTTGTTGAACGTGGGCATTTGGCTATGGCAGCCATGCATAACCGCCTTGCATCGGGCAAATACAACACTGCTGAGACAATGCGCATTTTTGGCGTTGCAAGTGAAGGGCTTGACGTTGGTAGCGAGTACGTAATTACGCGCGCTGAAATGTTCGATTTGAGCGCCAAAAAATGGGCGGTTATCATTCAGAGCAATACCGATCTTGCTGCCGATTGGGGGACACGCGATAACCCTTCGCTAAAAACTGCCGATGGGCAAATGACCGATGGTCTAGCAAGTGGTTGCAATGTTTATGCAATTGAATCATGGGATTATTCAGAGTTCATGAAGAAGGTTCGTGACGCGCCATGGGTAGCAAAGGGAATCGTTTCTATTTCAGCATTTCCAAAAACTGTTCTTACCGATGGCCCAAGCGTGTCACTAAATGGCGTTGACGCTCATTTTTTGGGTGATACGCCCGATGAAGGGGTGTATTTTACGTCTGACGAGCCAATTCTAGACCAGCTAGGAAGACTTACGAACGCTGATTTTAAATTCGCAGATAAGCTAAAATGCTTTCCCTACTCTGTTATTGAAATTGTTAATTACCAAGGCAATTCCTTATTGCTAAAGCCTGAAATGGTCAATGATAAAACCTTGACGCTAAAGCAAATGGCTTGCGCCGCGCCGCCATACCAGAAAATTGCTTTTTTCCCTGCGCATTACGGCGAAGCGGATGGCGATTCTGGCTACGGAAAAGCTGGCTATTATACGATGGACTATACCGATGGGAATTATATCGAGAAAAAGCATGAAGTTAATTATGGCTATTGGCTCGATACGGCGATATGGTTTCAAGACTTCCCCCAAATGAGCATAGTCAACGACGAGTATGTTAATTACCTCGCTAGCACAACCAACCGTCGTCAATTCAGCTACAACGCCGCTGGATGGTCGCAGCAAAAAAGCTTAGCGGGTAATCAATTGACGTATGACCAGGCGCAACAGCAGTTGGCTAACAACCAGGCTAACCAGGATATTAGCAACATACAGCAAGGCATTAATATGGGTCTGTCTGCGCTGTCTAGTGGTATTGCTGGAAACCCCGCAGGCGTTATAATGGGCGTTGCTGGTGGAGCTACTAATTTAGTTGCGTCTAATTTGCAGTTCCAAAACAACCAGCAACTAGCAGGGCAATTTGCTGACCAGAACAAAAACCTATCAGACTGGGCAGCCAAGGGTGATTATCAGAACGCCATTTCTGGAATTGATGCAACGGTTCAGGATGCAGCACTTACGCAGCCGAGCCAATCAGGGCAAATGGCTGGTGATGGGTTTAATCTGTCAAATGGTATGATGATCGTGCAGATTCGCTATAAAACAATTACTACCCAAATGCAAGAAATTGTGGGTAATTACTTTTTGAAATACGGATATGCAATTCGTCAATATCTTGTTCCGCAAAAAGACTTCATGTGCATGGAGAAATACACATACTGGAAGATGCTTGATACGTCTATTATCTGCTCTACTGCTGATGAAGGCGTTAAAAACGCCATTCGTGGCATTTTTGAAAAAGGTGTTACAGTCTGGCGTAACCCTGCCGATATTGGACGCACCTATGGCGCAGATAATGCACCTATTCAAGGTATTTATGGATATGATAGAGAGGTGAAATAATGAGCACAACATTACCAGACTGCGCCCAATCCGTCTGGATTGACGAATCAGAATTGATGCTAGGTAAAAAGCACGTGCGCGAGCTGCTAGACAGCGCACAAGCCTATGACCAATTGCAGTATCGTTTTTGGCGCACGTACCTAGAGAACATCGCAATTGCTGGGTTTACCTGGGAAAACGTACCTGCTGGCATTGATCCACGCGCCATTGAATATATCCTACTTTACTATGGTATGGGCGCTTTATTTACGGAAAGCGGCGGCGTTCTTTTTGCGCAGGCGGCACCAGCTGAAAACATCAACATGTTTTATAACCCCAACGCAATCAATCTGTTTTCACCCGCAGGGCAGTATTGGCAGCGCCATTGCAATTTTTGGGTCAATGCAGAAAACGAGGTTATGCCCCGCGATGCCGTTATGCTATTCGATAATATGATGCGAACGCCTTTATGCGGCTTTATCAATAATTACGCTAAGCGCCTTGCAGCAATTGACCGCACAATTGATATTAATGTAGGAGCGCAAAAAACACCCTGGATCATTACGGGACCCGAGGAAGCAAAAGCGACCAAAAAGGGCATTATAAAAGACCTTAAAAACAATAAGCAGTTCATCAGCCAGAATAGCGGAATGACTGATATTGTTAACTATGAGGTACTCAACACTAACGCGCCTTTTGTCGCTGATAAATTGCTTGATGCAAAGAAGCGAATACTCGATGAAGCGATCACGTTTTTAGGCGCAGACAATGCCAATACCGACAAGCGCGAGCGCGTCAACACTCAGGAAGTTTTATCAAACAATGAACAGGTTATGTTAATGCGAAATTCGCGCCTAAAGTGCCGCAGGGAATTCTGCAAGGTGGCTAACGTCGTTTTTGCCGAATACCTTGACGCGCCTATTGACGTATCGTGGTCAGTGCCACACCTGCGCGAAGCAGAAGCACCAGAAGCAATGCCTAATAGAGATATTGATGGTGAATAAACAATGCTAATATCAGACGATACACCAACCTTGCGCGATATCGTACATTTGTACGGCAACGACCTATGGGACACGGCGCGGCCTTATCCCATTTGGGACGAGAGCGAGCGCGAAGAACTGCAAAACAAAATCTATGATCATTTCGAATTTCGCAAAATTGCGCAGGACACCCCCGCAATATTTGTTGCATATCTAAATAGGCGTATGCGTGAGATGATGCCAGTAATTAATCCTATTTTTGCCGCTCTCGCTGATGAAAAACTAGATATTATGGCGACGTATAAAACCGAGGATACGACCATTAGGTCGTCTGAATCGAGCTCGACCGCGCGGCAGATTTTCAGCGCAACGCCCCAGGCGCAATTATCAGGCGCTAAAGACTACGCCACTAATTTAACCGATAACACGGGGAAGGGGACTGACCAGGGGAATAGCACTAGCACACATACGGGAAGCCAAGGGCAAGCCGCAGAGGTGTTGACAAAGTGGCTAACTGGTGTTAACAATGCACTATACCTAGTTTTTAATGGCTTAGAGCCATTGTTTAATCAACTCTATGATGATGAGGGATTTTAATATGGCTGTTTTTGATGGTCTAACAGGTTTAGACTTTGCTTATAAGGGGTTTCAATATCCATTGCCACCTTCCTGGAAAATGGCGGTTCGATTAGAGGATCAAATAAATTGGCTGCTCCAGGCTCTAATGGCTGTAAATGATTCTGGCATTAATGATGAAGAATTGGATAAAGCTATTAATGAGCTTGACGCTGATTTGCAAGGTCAGATCAACGATTTGCGAAGCGGTTGGGAATCGGGCGATTCGCGACTGCAAGAACAGATCAAGAATATTACCGCTGGTTTGTTTTTGGTACATAATCCCATCACTGGTAGTTATGATTATCACCAGGTTGCATTTCGCCAAATTTTCGACGCGTGCCGCCCCTTCGCTGCTACCTACGCCGATATTGATTATTTAGGAATTGGCGAAGCAACCGCGCACGGCACGGCGCAGACCGATCAATATTTAGCATACGCAGACCTGGACGAGCTAACATACGGATCATTTGCAAACCGTGATGGAGCAATGACAGAGGGAGCACCGCTCTACCCAGCTCCTGCGCCTGATGCTACCGGTAGAATGGTTACAGCAGAATTTGCAACCACTGATGAAGTTTGCTATTTCTCGCTTGACTTTTATGGGCGTTTCGTTCTTAAAAACGCATGCGAAAAGGCTAAGAAGGCTCAGACGCTTATTGCAATGTTCAATGATGCTTTAAATTGCGCCATAACCCCAGCCGCGGCAATTCAAGATGTTGAACCTGGATTTGATTATGCCCCTACTATTTTTAATACCTACGGCGAAATGGACGCCAACGGCGTTCTCGGATATAAGGAGGATATTTAAATGCCTACACCTAATTTCAATTTGCCACTGATTAACGGCGCTTCACCTATTTCAATCGTTAATGATATGAACGCGCTTGCAACTGCTGCTGATTCTGCTATGGGAACGCTTGCAACGCAGGGAGATATTTCTGCTGTGCGAACCATTGCAAACCAGGCTGTTACTACGGCAACAGCCGCACAGAAAACGGCAGATACGGCAAAAGGCGCCGCCGATGCTGCCGCGAAATCTGCCGCCGAAGCGACCGCACAGGCAAATTCCACCGCTGAACAGGTAAAACAGCTCGACGCGCGAGTTACCGCAAATTCTACCAACGTAAGCAAGTTAGAATCTCATACTACGTTTTCGCCCATGGCGCGTCATGCACGAAACCCGTTCCCGGAGTCAACCTGGAATGCCCGCCAATCTAACGACCTAAAGGAATTTGCAATTAACGGCTTTATCGCATGCCGCCCTGATGGCGGCGGAGAATATGCCAAGAATTCAGAGGTTGCCGCAGCAATTGTGTCAATTCCAGGCAGTGGCGGTATTAAAGGCATTCCGCTGTATGTCCTGAACAACGCGCCATCTGTAAATATCACGCTCTATTGCGGAACGTTCCACGGAACAAGCGCCGCGTCAACTGCAATGACACATGACAACATGCACACGACAAACCTAGTTGCAGCAACTGATGGCGTTGTGTATTTGCTTACTCAGAACGTGCTTGGTAGCACTGCTTACTGCTTCGGTTCTTGCGTGTCTGGCACGTGGGGTTTTTAATTGCCTAACCTTGCAAACACATCATTATATGCCATGTACGTGATCGGCGCGGTAGAGAGTGAGCACAATTGGGGGGCAGTATACCGCGTCGATCCTATTACAATTGGCATGATGCAGGAGTACGGGCAAAATGCTTCAAACCTGCTTAAAATGTTGCGTTCTGGTGATCCCGAGGGGTACGCTGCTTTTAAAGCGGCGGCCCCTCAGCTTGATGCAGATGTTGACGCCCACGGGGACAGCTGGAATTGGTGGACTTCGCGGTATCTTACCGATAGCGAAGCTAACGCATGGGTAGAGTTTGCAAAGCGTGACGCGAACCATAAAACGCAGCAACAAAAATGGTTCGATCAATTTCAAAATGAATATGTTCCCGCCTTGGAAAAGTTCGGTTTGTCGCAAGAACGCCCACAAACTTTAGTGTTTGCCGCTTGTATGTACCACCAAAGCCCACGCAGTGCGGGGCAGGTGCTTAGAGCGTGCGGCGGTAACGCTACGCTTGAAACAATGCGTAACACCGTATTGAATAATGGCGTTCTAGGTAAATACAAGAACCGATATAACCGCACATATGACATGCTAAAGGATTGGGACGGCAATAGCGCGCCGCCTGACTTCGGGCAAGTCGGTGGCGTTGAATCGGGCGGGGATTCGCCTACACAATCGGAGCAGCAAGCAAGCCAAGTTAGTTATTGTCAACTTGTTAATAATGAATTGGTTATTTTTGGCCTTTCCGGATTCGCTAATGGACTAGTTTGCCAAAAAATGGGGCCTAATATTTGGGCACCGTCTGCAAACGTTAATGGACACTCCAATAGCACCGATAATGCTACTACTAACCAGGGCAGCGACACGGGCAGCGACGCGGCTCGCAAAGTTGTTGAGTTATATAAGTCGTGGGAGGGTAAATTTCAATATAGCCAGGGAGCTGGCCGGCTTGATCCGGTTAATTCTGGCGTTGGTGATTGTAGCTCAACAATCTATGCGGCATATAAACAGATCACTGGTATCAATGTGGGCACATGGACAGGCGACATGAGCAGCAAAGGAACGCTAATTACGCATGGCAAGGGTAAACGCCTGCCGTTTGATCAGATGCAATTAGCCGATCTAGTGCTAATCAGTTGGGGAGGGTCTAGCGCTGAATCGGGCGTTGGTCACGTAGAATTATACGTTGGCAATGGCCAGATCATGGGACACGGCGGCGGAAGTCATCCTAAAGGCCCTTGGCTTAAAACTGACCCAGCTAATTATTTATCGAACAAGTGTACATGGTGGATTAGGCGATATCTATAATGGCTGAATTTTACTTACAAAAATACATGGAGAAAACTCTGTCGTACAATGCGCCTATGACCATTGCCGTCGGCGGTAATTCTATTGGTAAAACCTATAGTTTCACGTATCAGGGAGTAAAGGAGTTTATCAAAAGCGGTAAAGAATTCGGATGGATTCGCCGATACGAAACCGAGCTTAAAAAGGCGGCTGCTAACTTTTTTGACGATCTAGTAGAGCATGAGGAATTCCCAGGCTACATTTTTAAGACCGACAAAGAACACGGCTATATCGCTAAAAAACCTACTAGCAAGGCTAAACCAGAATGGCGTGTTTGTTGTCACTTCTTCGCATTAAGCAAGCAAGGGTCTTATAAAGGAACGGCATATCCTCGCGTTAAGCGACTAATTTTTGATGAATATATTCGCGAAGTAAAAACGCCGCCCGGTTATCTGTACGACGATATGGGCAAGCTTTTTAAATTGTGGAAAACTATAGGGCGTAAACGCGACGATTGCCAGCTATATTTACTCTCTAACGCCGTTGATCTGGTCAATCCTGCGTTTTTGTGGCTTGGCATTACCGATGAGCCTAAGCCTGGTTATTCATGGCATAACAATAAAACAGTACTTTTGCACCACATTAAAGACGCAGCATTTGCTAAAAGCGAGCGCGATACACTGGTAGGCAAGGTTATTGCCGGTACACCGCTGGAAAAAGTAATGATTGATAATGAGTTTGCGGCTTCAAATGATTTGTTCATTGCTAAGAAAACAGCGAATGCAAAATACCGTTATGGTTTTAAGTATTGCGGTAATGTTTATGCAATTTGGCTTGACAATTCAAACGGCTTGTTTTATGTGAATCGTAAAGCGCCTAAAGGTGGTTTAGTGTATTCACTTACCACGGAAGATCATAGGCCAAATATGTATTTGGTTGAATCGGCGGGTAAGTTTGCACGGCAGATTGGGCGGTTATATGGCAACGGCGTTGTTCGATTTGAGAACAACGCCGCCCGTGAGGGATTTTTGAAGATGCTTAGAATGCTTGGGTTACGCTAATCGAGAATCCAACATATCAATATTGCTATCTGCATTATCAAACATTCTAATACCTCAATCGATCATCGCTAGATTGCCAAACCTTTTGATTTGCTAAATGCCAGCCTGGTGCCTCTGCTAGGATTTTTGGCATTGCCCTAAAAATTCCACGATCGGTAAGGCCAATAGTTCGTAAATGCGAAGAAAGTTTCGTTAGCGCTTTAGCAGCTTCAGCACTGTCTAAGTCTGCGGGCTTAGCCGTGAATACATAATTGCCTTTATTCACGTATTCGCAAATTAAATAGACTGTATGATCGTGGAACTTCCAAACTTCTTGCATCAAAACCAACCATCCGTATTAATTACCAGGCTTAACAACCAGCCAATGCCAATTATACCGCAGGGCAGGGCAGCGCACCAAATTAGACCGCCCACAATGCCACCGACATACCAGCCAAGGGCCATTAGCAGGAAGCAAAGGAGGGTAAAGGCTATTGCGGCTATTAGTTGCTTGGCCATGGTTACTCCTTGCCATACATTTTAGGCAGCGCATCAAACTCTGCATTTACCGTGCGCACATCAACGGTTCGCACCTTATAGAAATA
>OIEN01000924.1_pt1 | contig 15046 bp, 23 predicted proteins | sample 1581741 | NCBI WGS metagenome assembly OIEN01 (sample SAMN01760944, study PRJEB22395) | human gut metagenome | reverse complement strand
TCACTAGTATTTTATGGTATATTTTTTATTGTGTGAGGGCAAAAAATACTTAAAATCATTGTAAATTAAAAAAATAATTGTTATAATACCTAGGTAAGGAGAGATAAATTATGAAGAAAAAATTAGTTGCGTTATGTGCAATAATGTTACTTGCTAGTGGTTGTGGCAAAGTACCTAAGTTAGACAATGGAAAGGATGCCATCGTAAGTTTTAAAAATGGTGATAAAATCAGTGTAGATGATTTTTATAGTAAATTAAAAGATGACATGGGACTTAATACCCTAATTACTATGATTGACACTTATATTTGTGAAACTGAATTTAAAGATTATAAAGATACTGCTTCAAAAAATGCTCAAGCTTATATAGATGCATTTATTGAACAATATGGTGGTAAAGATAAATTCTTAGAAGCATTACAAAGCCAAACAAATTATCAAACAATTGATGCTTATCAAAACTATTTATATTTAGCTAATCTACAAAGTCATGCAATTGAAGAATATGCTAAAACAAAAATTACTGATAAAGAAATTAAAGCATATTATGATGATGAAGCAATCGGTGATATGGAAATTAATCATATTTTAATTACTGCAGATGTAAAAGATGGAGCTAAAGATGATGAAAAGAAAAAAGCAGAAGAAGCAGCTAAAAAAACTGTTAATGAAATAATTGAAAAACTAAAAACTGCTAAAAAGAATAAAGAAGATATTACTGAGGCATTTACTAAACTTGCTAAAGAATATTCTAAAGATGATTCTACAAAAGATAAAGGTGGAGCTTTAGGTAAAATTAATCTTGGTGATTTAGATAGTAAATATGACGAATTATTAAATTCTGCTAAAAAACTTAAAGATGGTGAATATTCAACAAGCGTTATAACTACTGAACTTGGTTATCATGTAATATTAAAAGTTAAATCTTATGAAAAAGATACTTTAGATAATTTAAAAGATAAAATTGTGGAAACTTTAGCTGATAGATATATAACTAAAAATAAAAATAGTATTGGACTTAATGCATTACAACATTATCGTAAAGAATATGGCATGGAAATACAAGATGATGAAATTAAGAAACAATATTCTAATTATATCCAAAATTCATTAGCATCTATTGCAAGCGCAAGTCAATCTACAACAAAATAAAAAGCACACGAAGTGCTTTTTTATTTTTCTTTAATTAACAAAGACAATCTACATACGTATCTGATAGACATCTAATACAACATAAGCAATCGCAATCCATTGTAAAGAATACATTTGTAGCAACATATGGATAAACACTAGTTTCATCAGTGTTGTCAGCAAGAACTCTGAATGTACAACAGTTTCCTTCGATTTTTTCTACCTTAAATACATTAGAACATGTAGCTGAAGATCCTGTGCAAGTTGCTGTTGCGTCTTTAGTGATCGGCATACTCCATGGAGCACCATTTCCACAACAAGTATAAAGCATTACTGGTCTAGTATTACATATTAAGCAGTTTGTTCCTCCGCCTAAAACCGGTCTATCGCAAGTTTGTAAGCAATTGTCTGGACATGCATTTTCTTGTAACACTAAGATGACACATAGTATTTCATTTATGCAGTTTCCTTCTGATGATTTACTTTCTCTATTCATAAACTTTCACCCTTTCATGTACTTTCATTATTAATTTATGAAAATATTTAAAATTAGTGTATGCTTTTTTACTTTTACTTTTTTAAAAAATATAGTATAATTAATTAGGTGATTATTTTGAAAACATGGATTGAGTATATTATTATTGCAGTTATTTTAATTATTATATCTTTAGTAATTGTAAAATTATCAAAAAGAGATTTTAAAGTTGAAGCAAACAAACTTATAACTTACTTAGGTGGTAAAGATAATATAATAAATGCTGAATGTAATATGTCAAGACTTAAGGTTATTTTAAAAGATGTTAGTTTAGCTAATAAAGAAAGTATTCAAAAACTCGGTGCTAAAGGAATCGTAGAAATTGATAACCAATTAAAGATTATATTTGATAAAAATGCGAAACAATTAAAAAAGTATATCGAAGAAATTCTCTAAGATATACTTTTTTTTAAATCTTTTCAATATCAAGAATATCAGTAATTTTAATTAATTTATTGTCAATTGTAAGTAAGTTAATGTTTGTTTTACCTACGATTTGTTCTTCGATAATACCATCATTCATAGTAATTCTTACCCTACTTTTATAAACATGATTTAAAGAACCAAATATTTCATTAATCTTTTTATTTATATCTTTAGGATTATAACTTTTTGTGGCGCTATCACTGCGATATAGATCTTGATAGTTATTTAATTTTTTATTTATGGGACTTGCAAACACATTAGGCAATTTGTTCATATTTACACCTCTAGTATATTTTATGATAAATAGGAAAAAAATACACATAATATTTTTATGAAGAAAATTTTAGATAATAAATTAATTTTTTTTATTCCTTTTCTAATAATTATGATTATTAGTTTTTTAGATATGTATAATGCTAAATATTTAAGTAGTTTATATAATCATAATTTAATAAAACAAATAATTTGGTATGGAATTGGAATTTTTATTTTTATAGTTTCAAAATGTATTAATACTAAAAATATTTTTAAGTATTCTTTTATTTTATACATTATTTCAATTGTTTTACTAATTTATGTCCTGTTGTTTGGAAAAGTAATTAATGGTGCTAAGGCGTGGATTACAATTAAAGGATTGTCATTCCAACCTAGTGAACTTACTAAATTAAGTTTAGCCATTGTGTTAAGTGATCTTGCTTGTAAATTTAAAAGTACTGGTATTAAATCTGAATTTATATTTTTATTAAAAGTTGGAATTCTCATTCTTATTCCTTCAGTATTAGTTTTTTTAGAACCTGACAGTGGTGCAATTATATTTTTCTTAGTTATAACTTTAGCTATTTTAATCTTTAGTGATATTCATAAGTTTTGGTTTACAATAGTTTTTATATTAATTGCTTTATTTATTGGAGGATTTATTTTACTTTATTTATATAAAAAAGATTTACTAATTAATTTGATAGGTACTAGTTTCTTTTATAGAGTTGAAAGACTTATAACATTTAAAACTATGAGTAGTTATCAGTTAGAAAACGCTTTAGTTGCTATGGGCTCATCAAGTCTTTTAGGAACTGGACTTGGTAAAGTATCTTTATATATACCTGAAGCTCCGACAGATTTTATTTTTGCATTTAGTATTAGCAATTTCGGTTATCTTTGTGGTTTTATAATTCTTTCATGTTATTTTTTAATGGATTTATTTTTAATAAATAAAATTATAAACATGAAAAAAAATACTTTAAAATATATATTAATATCTTTTACAAGTATTTTTCTATTTGGACAAATCATTAATATTGGTATGAACCTAGGTCTTCTTCCTATTATAGGAATACCTTTGCCTTTTTTAAGCTATGGTGGCTCAACATTAATTATTTATTTTACTTTTTTAAGCATTATATTTAATTCTTTTGAGAAATCTTACTAATATTATTTAATAATAGTATACTCTTGGTATTGGTTGGTAATAACTATATGAACTATTATAAAATGGCACTCCAGGTGTGTATGGCATATTTTGATATCCACTTGCTCCAGGTGCAACATTATATATTGGTCTTGGTCTAGTTAAACCCACGGCAGCTCCACCAGCTAAACCTCCTAATAAAAAAGGTACCACAAAACCACGATTTGTATTTTGGTAATAATTTGAATACATAGTCTTCTCCTTTCATAAGTAATTTATGAATTAAAAAATGGTTAAACTAGTTATTTTTACCTAAATAAATCTTGTTTGATGTTCTTTTTAAATTTAATTTTGTTTTACTGTTTATATTTTTAATAGCACTATCTACTAATTGTACATATTCTTCTTCTTTAAATATATTTACATCGTCTATTCTTGTAACTTCCATCTCTTCGGCATTAAGTATTAAGAATTCATATACTATTTCTAATGTTATTTTTTCTCGCATTTGTTTTCTAGCCAGCTCATGGCTTAACTCCAAATATTCTTTCATAAAATCAACTCTTTCATTTAAATTATACCAAATATTTTCGTACTTGTCTGTATTTTTCCGAATATTTATTAAAATAATGGGAAAATTAAACTGGTGAGTGAAATTGGAAAATGACAAATTGTTTGAGTTAAGAGAATATAACAATCTTACTCAAAAAGCTGTTGGGGAAATTCTCGGAGTTCGTCAACAAACCTATGCCGAATGGGAAAAAGGCAAGAAAATTATACCTTTGAAACATTTAGTTACATTAGCAAATTTTTATAATGTTAGTATAGATTATTTAACTGGCTTATCTAAAAACAAAAAAATAAATTATAATTATAAACCTTTAAATAAAAAAGAAATCGGAGAAAAAATTGTTTATGTTAGAAATTTAAATAATATTAAACAAAAAGATCTAGCTGATATATTAAATACTTCTCCATCTACAGTATGTGCTTATGAAAAAGGTAATACTTTAATCCTTACAGCATTTTTATATCAAATAGCCAAAGAATATAATATTTCAATTGACTGGTTTGTCGGAGCTAATCCTAAAATTAAAAGGAATTAGCTTTTTTTATTATATGAAAAAAGGACTTATTTTTCCATAAGTCCTATAAAGTAGTTCTTTTTACCTTTTTTAATAAGTAAAACTTTACCATCTATTGCATCTTTATTTGTTATTACTTTATCTAAATCTTTTACTTTTTCATTATTAATGCTTACTGCTCCGGATGAAATCATTTCTCTTGCTTCTCTTTTACTTGATACTATTTTATTATCAACTAATACATCAACAAGGTTTGCTTCATTTTGAACTTCAAATCTTGGAACATCTTTAATACTTTCAATTATTTCATCTGCTGTTAGCTCCCAAATTCTATCAGAGAATAAAGATTCAGAAATATGAAGTGCTTTTTTGTATTCTTCTTCACCATGTAAGAAAGTAATTATTTCTTTAGCTAAAGCTTTTTGAGCTTTTCTTTCTTCTGGATGTTCTTTTAAACTTATTTCTAATTCTTCAATTTCTTCTTTTGTTAAGAAGGTTAATTTCTTTAAGTATTCAATGACTTTATCATCTTCAGCATTAATAAAGTATTGGTATAATTCATATGAACTAGTTTTATTAATATCTAGCCATAATGCTTCACCAGATTCACTCTTACCAAATTTAGAACCATCACTTCTAGTTACTAGAGGAACTGTAAATCCATAACATTTTACATCTGCTCCATGTACCTTTCTTATAAGTTCAAGTCCTGATGTAATATTTCCCCATTGGTCTTGTCCTCCGACTTGCATTGTTACACCGTGTTCTTCATATAATTTTAAAAAGTCAATTGATTGAAGTAACATGTATGAAAATTCTGTATATGTTATCCCAATATCTAATCTTCTTTTTACGGTATCTTTTGCAAGCATGTAATTAACATTAAAGAATTTACCAAAATCTCTAAGATAATCGATTGCTTTCATTTCACATAGCCAATCGGCATTATTTACTATTTCAATTTTTCCACCAAGAATGGTACTAATTTGATTTTGAATGCACTTAATGTTGTGAGCAACAGCTTCTTTACTTATCATTGGTCTTTCAACATTTGGTTTTGGATCCCCGATTAAGCCTGTTCCACCACCAGCAATAATTATTGGAGTATGTCCACCTTCCATTAATCTTTTTGACGTAGCTATTACAGTACAGTAATGACCAATATGAAGTGAATCCCCAGTTGGATCTACTCCTATATAAAACTTTAAGCCACCTTTATTAATAGCTTCTTCAACATCTGGACTAGTTATATCATTTACAAGTCCTCTCCATTTTAATTCTTCAAATAATGTCATAAAATTTCCTCCCTTAAAAATAAAAAAGAATGGTACACAAGGAGTGCTTTATGCACGGTACCATCCTTTTATTTAACTTAATTTATCTTAACGCGATTTAACGATTCAGCTCCAGAGTCGTAAATTCCTTCATCACTGATTGGGTCAATTATAGCACTTTAAAAATTTTAATGCAACCCCTAATTAATTAAATTCTGAAAATTATTGTTTATTTTTATTTCAACATTTAATAATTCATTATTTATTGGATGTCTAAATTCTAATTTATATGCTTGTAAACACATTGGCATACTCATCTTTTTACCATATTTTTTATCCCCCACAATCGGATGATTAATATTGGCTAGCTGAACCCTAATTTGATTTTTTCTTCCAGTTTTAATATTTATATTTAACAAACTGTATTTATTATTATATTTCATTACTTCAAAATTTGTTACTGCTAATTTACCTTTTTTCTTATCTTTAGTTATTATTACATCATGAGTCTTTGTTTCAAATAAGTAGTCTTCTAAATGCCCGTTTTGGGTTAAAGTTTTTTCTACCACTGCATAATAATATCTTTTTACTTCTGTCCAATTGTCTTGTATTTTTCTTTTTACTAATTCACTTTTAGCAAAAACTATTAACCCAGAAGTATCCCTATCTAATCTATGAACTATAAATATTTTATTTTTAGAATTTTGCTTTTTTATATATTCTTTTACTTCGTCATATAAATTCTTATCATAACTATTATCTCGGGATATAGTTAAAATTCCACTTTGCTTATTAATTATAATAAGATATTTATCTTCATATATTATATCTAATTTTTTCTTTTTCAACTTGTATCACCAACAAGGTTATTATAGCAAATAAATTTAAAATTGCAAAATAAAAAGCCCTTATTTAAGGACTTAAAATTCCATTTGGTGGAGAATGTGGGACTCGAACCCGCGACCCCCACGGTGCAAGCGTGGTGCTCTAGCCAACTGAGCTAATTCCCCAGGAACAAGAATATCTTATCATATATTGATAAAATAATCAAGCTATTTTTGTGGTTCTTCGATAATTTTTATCAAACCTGCTTCAACTTCTTCAAGGGCTCTACCTAAGCTCTTCTTATTTCTATACTCATTTTCCTTCATTTGGTAATGATTATTTTCAAGCATTTGCTTACTTCTTATTGAAGCTACATGAACCAATTTGTACTTAGAATCAACTATATTTAATAGTTTATCTATTGATGGATATAACATACATACACTCCCTTTTCATTACTTATAATACTCATTAATATCTATTTATGCAAGAAAATGCTAAAAATTTGACATAAATTTGACATAAAATACTTTAACTTAATACTTTTGCTGTTATTTTATCATCTTCCATAGTTAGTTTTACTTTAATATCATTCATGGAACTCTTTTCATCTCTTGGGTCTATTACTTCCCCATTACTACTTATAACAGCATTTGCTTTAGCTAAATCATCTACGGTTAAATAAATCGTTTTATCTTTTTCAAATAATTTATCATTAGCTTTGGCATATAATACAGCATTGTTTTCTATACATGCTATTTTTTGATTATACATTTCTTCTTCATAATTAACATTTAACTTGCTTGAAATTACCCAGGTTGCTGTGAAATAACAAATACTAAAAACTCCGAGTACTATTGCTAGTTCTACAACTGTATATCCATTTTTTTTCATTTATTAACCTCCATTTTAGTAAATCCTCGATATTCCCATAATGGAAATTCATTTCTTATTTTAGATATTTCTTGTAACATTTTATTTTTTAATTTTTCACTTTTAAATTCAAATAAATTTTCAATTGTTTCTTCTAATCTTTTATAAGCTATATCTTCTTCATTTAAAGAATTATATAAGTAAGGTATAACTATATTTTCATCTACAAACTCTATATCTTTATTTTTAAATACATAATAGTTTTTTAGTATTTTAATAAATTTCTTATATACTTTAATGTTGTGATGGTAAATATTTTTTCCCATTTCAACATATTCTTTATTTGTAAAATTTTTATAATTATTATCTTTAAAATACTTATTTATTCTTTTTTTATTACTTAATTTTGTACTTACTATTTTTGTATCATCTATTATATACTCTTTTTTATAATAAAAATCTAATTTTGGTAATATTTCTTCATTATTTTCTATTCCACTAGTTACAAAAGAAAAATAATCTTCACTAATTACTCCATATGCTATAATCATACCATTTACTAAATCATATATTCTACTCCATTTTTTTACATAATTAGTAATTTCTTTATTTTTAAAACATGCTTTATAATTTAGATCATTGGGTATAACTAAATTATCTTCTTGAAATATAACATATTTGTCTTTTAAATAATTAATTAACTCTTTATGTTCATTTAATACTTTTGTTGTATTTTTCTTAAGAACTTCTTTTAAATTATTATAATCATTTAAATCTAATGACATTATAAGATATTTTAAATATTTATCTTTTATATTTACTATGTCATTTACTAATTTATCTTTTTTAGCTTTTGTATTATCTAATTTTTCTTCTTTATATATATCACACAATTTATTATAATCATTAATTATTTTTATTAACTCTTCTTTTTTCAGTTTCTTTAAATATTCTATATAATTTACACCAATTTCTATCATGTTATCACATCCATATATATTTTATCAAATTTATTAATTTTTTTCCATGGTATTTATGTGAAAAATTTATTTTTACGCAACTTTTTCCAATTCTTCATGCATTATCCATAAAATATCTTCGATTGATTTATCTATATTAAATCTACCGTTTCCTATTGGATAGTAAACTGGGAAACATGAATATTTTTTATTATTAATTTCTTTTATGTATTTTTTCTTACGACTCGTACTTACTGATATTTTTTCTTTTAAAAATATTGAACTAACTTGATTACCAAAAAGTATTATAACTTTAGGATTAACTATTGCTATTTCTTTTTCCATTAACTCTAAATATTCTTTAAATACTTTATCTGGTAGCGGTCTAGCATCTATTTGAGTACATTTACCTAAATTGGTTATAAAGATTTTTTTACCTTCGATTTTTTTATATACTTTTCTAGCAAAATCTGGTGTCCAGTCTTTGCCTTTTATTTCTTTTATTTCTTTATATAGTTCATTTTCAATTAAACCTACTGCTAAAAATAAATCCCAGATATTTTTAGTACCTATCCATGGTGACCTCGGACCTTTCCACGATTTATCTGCCGCAATATTTCTAGCGGTAGGATTCATAAAGACAAAACAAATATCAGGATTATTACAACATCCGCCGAAATATATTGGCTCAAGACTAGTATCTCCATATATTTTTTGCATTTTTTTATATTCTTTTTTCAAACTTTCTAAATTCATAATATTTTCCTTTTTAAAAAAACAACATTTTCATGTTGCTCTATTTTGTCATTATTTTTTCTTTAACTAATTTACTAACTAAAGACATATCTGCATTTTTTCCAATTAATTGTTCATTTACCTTTTTCATTACAATTCCCATGTCTTTCATGCTAGTTGGTTTAACTTCATCAATTACAGCTTCAACCACTTTTGTTATTTCACTTTCGGACATTTCTTCAGGTAAATAAGCATCTAGTATTGCTATTTCTTTTTCTAAAGATTCTACTAATTCTGCTTTGTCATACTTTTTATATTCTTCTAATGAATCTTTACGAACCTTTACTTGTTTTTTTAAAACTGCAGAAATTTCATTGTCATCTAATTCATGTTTTTTAGCAATTTGTTCAAGTTGTAAAGCACTTTTTAACATTCTTAGAACGGATAATTTAAAAGTGTCTTTTTCTTTCATTGCATTTTTTAAATCTTCATTAATTTTTTCGTACATAATTAGCCTCGATTTCTTTTATGTGAGTTTTTAATTCCTTCTTTAATTTCGTTTCTTCTTTTTACGCCTGGTTTTTCATAGTGTTTTCTTTTTTTGATTTCAGAAGGGACTCCACTTCTTGCAACTTTTGCTTTAAACTTCTTTAATGCTAAATCAACATTCCCGTTTTGCACAACTACTTTTGTCAAATTCATTCCCTCCCTTCTCGTTTTCATTACATATTATAACATCAGAAATTAGCTTTATCAACATTTTTTTACTATAATTTGGCGTTTTTTGTAATAATTTTGTAATACTGTACCTAAAAAGGCTTGTCCCTTTTTAGATTTTACATGTTTTTTTAGATACTAATCTTCTTATTGTGGATCCTATTTCATAACCAATATCATACATTGTCCTAAAGATTCTTGCAAATGCATTAAATATGGCTGCTGATGCCCCTCCAACAATATTGTTTAATTCTTCTTTTTCTAAATACATTAAATTACCTCCTTTAATTACATTTCTTAGGATTCACAAAGCCTGAGACAAGGCCTGCTAGGAAGGTAGCAATTCCTCCTAATAAATACCACAATGTTCTTCCTCCCCCATTAACTTCTGCTAATTTTTTACAACTTAAAACTTCCATAATTACCTCCTAAAACAACATTTTTTTAAGTTTTTTATATACTTTTTCTTTATTATACATAATTGTTAGCTTAAATACTTGATTTTCCTTTAGATCATTATTAAATTTCAAATAAACTTCTTGATAATTTATTAAGTTTTCTTTATCTAAACTTATTTCTCCAATACTATTAACTAAAGTTTTATACTTTTTATCTCCTATTTTGATATAATCAATGGAATTTAGTATATCAGGGGTATCAATACTTATCTTCGCTACAATTAATCCATTTTCTTTATATCCATAAGTTATATTTGTATCATATATTTCTAAATTTAAAATATATGTACATATGCCTATAAAAAATATTATAGTTATTAAAAGAAATATTTTAAATTTATACTTGATATTTAATAAATCTAAGTATGACATATGCTACTCCCTAAATTTATAACATTATCAAATATTTTAGGATATTTTTTATGAGAAATATAAATAATGGTTTTATCCTTATATAATTTTCTCATGTTTTTCAAAATTGATAACTCTAATTTCATATCAACCTCGCTTAAGGCTTCATCAAGTAATAAAATATTAAAACTATTTAGTAAAGCTCGTGCTAATATAATTCTTTGTCTTTCTCCTCCAGATAAATTATTTTCATCAGGGCTTATAAATGTTTCATATCTAAGTGGTCTTTTCTTTACAATTTCATCAATCTTGCATAAATAACATATATATTGAAAATCAACTTCTGATATTTTTTTATCTAAAGCGATGTTTTCTCTGATAGTTCCTGAAAAAATATTTTCATTTTGATTTACATATAAAATATTATTTCTAATAGTATTTATACTTAAATCTTTTATATTAATTGCTCCTAGTAATATGTTTCCATCATAATCATTTATATACTTATTTAATATATTACAAATTGTTGATTTACCTGAACCCGATGGTCCTTTTAATAAGATGAAATTTCCTTCTGGAATTACTAAATTAAAATTTTTAATTATACTCTCAAACTTATTATAAGAATATGTTAGATTTTTAAATCTTAATTCATATCCATAGGTCTCTTCAATATTTCCTAAAATCTCTTTTTTTAGGCTTAAAAAATCATTTATTTTAGAAATTGTTGCCTTCATATAACAATATTTTGGTATACTATCTACGATATTTTTTAAAGGATCTAGAAAAAGACTTAATAAAGTATTAAAAGTAATAATATTAATTAGTGATATTTTACTTTTATAAAGAAGATATAATCCATATGTATTTATAATGAAAAATCCTATTTCATATATGATACTTTTTAATGTTTTTTCTTTATTAATTACAATGTTTAAAAGATAACTATCATATAAGTAATTTGTTAATTTATATTCAAGTTTCTTTAATGCCGGAAAAATCACATTTAGATTTTTAATACTATTAATCATTTTTATATCTTCGATTAGATTATTATTAAAATCTGCTTCATAAGATATATTTTGATAGGCTCTTTTAAATATTGCTTTACTAAATATTAACCCTATTAAAAAATATAAGATAATCATAAGAAAAAGTATTAAAAATAAATTCTTACTTATATTTATTAATAAGGGTACTGCTATAGCAACTAGGATTAAATCTAGAGTTGATGACATGAAAATCTCAGTGATGATATTTTTTATACTTGTTAAATCATTTACTCTAGATACTATTTCTCCGGCATTTCTAGATGTTATAACATTTAAAGGAAGATTATATAAATGACTTAAAAAATCACTATTTAATAAACAATCTATATTTTTATTTAAATGATTTTCTAAATAAGTTCTATAAAAGGATAAAACAATTTTAAATATTGTAAAAATTAAAAATATTATAACAATAATTTTCAAATATTTATAAGAATAACCGTTTGTAATTGAAGAGAATAAGATTTGAAAATAATATCCTAACAATATGCTAAGTAACATTAGTAAGAAACTTACAAAAATAATAATTTTTATTAAACTTTTTTCAGACTTCATAATCCTAGTAAATAAATTAAATATTGTTACTTCATTTTTTAAAACTATTATTTTTTTCTTTGGATAAAACAATAATACTACATTACTCCATTCGCATATAAAATCATTAACTTTCATTACCACCTTTCCTTTGGCTGGATCCATTATGAAAATTTTGTCTTTAGTGATTTTTTCAATTACAACATAATGGGTATAGCCTTTTTTTAGATTCATATGAGCAATTGCAGGAAATTGTTTAATGTCATAAATATTATTTAATTTTACTCCTACAGCTTCAAAACCATATTTTTGACTAGCAAGAATTAAGTTTAAAGCTGTTGTTCCTTCATTGGTTGTTTTGGCATCCAACCTGATTTTTTCAAGCGGGACACTTCCTTTGTAATACCTAATGATAGACAAAAGAGCACACACACCACAATCCTTCTCATCCCGTTGACGAACTACAATCATATAAATTTCTCCCTTCACTTAATATATTTCCTTTTTTTTATTTTTTTTGTGCTTTTTTTAAAATTTTTTCAGAAAAATTTTGTTACACATAAAAAATTCCCGTATTTACGGGAAAAATTATCTTGATTTTTTTTTGTGAAATAATAGCCAAAATGTAAAAAGAATAATTAAAAAGCCTCCGACGATTAAACCAATAGGTATATAATCAGGCATTTTTTCTTCATTTTTAATTTCTGGTTCTATTTTAATTTTATTAAACACATTTTCAGTTCTTTTTTTATAAACTTCTAATACATACACATTTTTTTCTTCATTATTTATTACTTCTATAAAAACATAATTTATACCAAAGTCTAGATTATCATTATTTGTTATATTTACCGAATCATCGTTGTTACATTTATATTCTATTTCTAAATTTGTTACATCTTCTTTTATTTCAACGGTATAATTATTAACATATTTATCAAATTTTAATGGCATGTCTCCATTTAATATTTTTAAATCTAAAAGCACACTATTTCACCCATATATAGTGTGCTCAAAAATTTCTAAATTATTTTTAAAAGTATTTCATTTGAAACATATATGTAAATTGGATTAATAAATATATAACCTTTCTTCTTAATTAATTCTTTACTTTTTAAAAGTGGTTTTATATTATATGCATTTTCTAATTCAATGCCAAATTTTTTCTTAAATTCATCTAAATTTATACCATCAAGTTTTCTTAAACCAAGCATTATTTCATAATCCATTTTTTCTTTTTCACCGATTATTTCTTTTTCTTGTACCCAGTTACCTAATAGATAATCTTTTAAACTCTTAGTATTTGTATATCTTATTTCATCTATATATCCACTTGCACCTAAACCAAAGCCATAATATTCTTCATTATTCCAATAAACTAAATTGTGTTTACTTTCGTATCCAGGTATTGCATAGTTACTAATTTCATAATGATGAGCGTTACTTAGTTTCTCGGTAATATATTTATACATTTCATAATCTAATTCTTCTTCTATTTCACTTACACCATTTACATAAGCCTTGGTGTGGCTTTCTAAAATTAGACTATAAGCACTTATATGCGTAGGTTTTAGTTTTAAAAATAATGATAAATCTTTTTTTAAAACTCTTAATGTTTCTCCAGGTATAGCATACATCAAATCTAAATTTATATTGCTAAAGCCCATCTTTTTACATAAATTTATTTTTTCTTCAGCATCTTTAAAATCAGCTGTTCTTTCCATAAATTTCAGTTTATCTTTATCAAATGATTCTATACCTATGCTTAATCTATTTACTCCGAAACTTTTTAAAAGTATTAATAATTCTTCATTTATATCTTCTAAATTACATTCAAATGTAAACTCTTCTAAATTAGTTTTATTAACAATATCTAACATACTTAATAAACTTTTTATTTCTTTTATACTAAGTGCACTTGGTGTTCCTCCGCCGATATATATTGTTTTAATTTCTTCACCCATATATCTATCATTTATCTCATTTTTTAAAGCTTTTAAATAAGCATAAGCCCATTTTTCGTTATATACAAACTTACAAAAATCACAATAGGAACAAATACTTTTACAAAATGGAATGTGAATATAAATTGAACTTGCCATTATAAACCTCTTGGCTCATTATTTGGCTGTTCATCAAGTAAACTATTAATGTTAAAATACCCATGATGACTATGTTCTTTTAAAATTCTCTCTGCTATTTTTACCATTTCTTCTGTAACAATTTCTGGTGCAATTTCACTAAGTTCTATTAATCTTTTGGTCAAATCTCTATAAATTGTAAATTCTGTAGTCCCTAAAATATTTGCAATATCAACTATAGTTTTATTTTCTGTTAATAGTTTATAGGAAGTTAAAATTCGTTCACGAACTTCGCTATCTTTTACTGTCTTTTCAGTGTTTTCTTCGATTTTTTCTAAGACTTCATAATACTTTTCTGGCGCAACTTTTTTTAATCTTTCCGTAATATTGGTTCTTACTGTTACATGTGATTGGCCCACTATTTTGGCTATTTGTCTATAAGACATGCCACTTAAATACATATCAGCTTGTCTTATAATATAATTTTTTTCTTCTTCACCCATTATTCATCACCTAAAACTGCTAAGAATGCTTCTTGAGGAACTTCAACCGTTCCAACCATTTTCATTCTTTTCTTTCCTTCCTTTTGTTTTTCTAATAATTTTC
>OIEN01000922.1_pt1 | contig 15094 bp, 12 predicted proteins | sample 1581741 | NCBI WGS metagenome assembly OIEN01 (sample SAMN01760944, study PRJEB22395) | human gut metagenome | reverse complement strand
TTTAGTTGGCAAAGTACTAATAATCCTTTAGTAGATATAACTGTAGAAGATATGGCTGATATAATATTTAAAGGTGGTAATGATCTTAAGGCTACAGGAATTGGACCTGTTTTAAATTATAATGATGGGGAAAAAATTGAGTTTACTGTAAAAAAGAAAATTGATAATTCAATATATGCCGCTGTTAGAGTTACTCCTAAAATATTACCTGAAGAGTTTAAAGTTTCCTATTTTAAATGTAAATTATTATCTAGTGTAGATAATAAAACATGGAATGAAATAACAGAGTTTGATTTTACTGATAAAAATGTTGATACTATGTATACCATATATAAGGATACAATTAATAATAACCTAACATATTTTAAAATGTTTTTTTATATAGATGGAAGGGTTTATAATTCAAATGATTTACAAAATAAAACATTTGAATTAGTTACAGATGTTTCGTTTTCAGATAGTAAGTGTGATATTATTAAGAAAAATGATGATAATAGTATTACTTATGAAGGTAATAAATGGTATTTATTAAATGAAGATGATGATACTATTACTATGGTATTAGCTTATAATTATGGAACTGGTGCTTATGGCCAATATAGTACAATAGATGCTTCTTATTGGGATAATAAAAGTTCTGTCAAATCTAAAGTAAATGAATTTTTAAATGTTGTTAAAATTGATACTGAATGTTTAGTAAATGATGCAACATATGGATATGCAAGAGTGCCTTTTAAAAGTGAATTAAGTACTAAAATTCCTAATGATAGTAATACTCCTTTTTGGACAATGGATAGTATTGATACAGAATATGTATATGTAGGTAATGCCCAGGGTACTGTATACGAAGGATGGAATGCTAGTGGTGAATCATTTGTTCAAGCAACACAAGTACTAGGTGGTGATTATGCTAAAGCTGTATGGGATAGAATTGCTACGACCTCTAGGGAATGGTGACCTTTAAAGTTTTATCAATATGGATATGCTTCAAATTATAATAGTATTAAAGGTGAAATATATGTTGGAGCACAAAAAGACAATACAGTTGAATCTAATGGGGGAGCTTATGTTTGTTTAAATGCTAATAAAACGCATGGAAGTTTTGCTTGGTTTACACCAGCATATTCAAACAATACTAATCGAGAAACTATGAATGTTTGTACTGAAAACGGAATTAAGACCGTCTATTTATGTCATAGTTTATCTTGTTGCAAGTACGGATCACCATATTCATCTGCATCGACAGTAACTTTTAATAAATATTCATCTTGTACAAAAACAAATGAATATAGTTATGATTTTGTTTCTAATGTAGGATATCGTCCTGTAATTAAAGTGAAAAAAATAAAAACAATTAAATAACTTACTTAATAAATTTGCTTATGTAATGGAATCGAGGTTAAATAATGAAGGAATATTTTATTAATTTAAAAAATGATAAAAATAAATTATGGCTTTTTGAAATTGTTAGTGTTTTAGTATTATCTTTAGGCTTTACTTTAGCACTTAAATATATTTCTAAAAAAATAAATACGTCTTTAGTTTCCGCTAATATTAATGTAATATATAAAGGAGATAGTAAAATTACTAAAGATTTATTTTTACCTATTAAAGAAAATGAAATAGAAGAGTATGGTGCAGTAGCAAATTTTACAGTAAAAGGTGCTGAGAATAATGTTACAGATAATAATATAGTATATGATATTACATTAACTGATATAGATATAACGGATGGATTGTTGGATGAAAACTTTAAATTTCAATTATTAAAGAATGATGTTATTATAGGTGAAGGTAATTTTAGTAGTTTGCAGGTAGAAAAAAAGGGAGAAAAATATAAGTATTATCAAAGAGTAATACTGAATGAAAATGTTTTAAATTTACCTAAGTATACAGATACTGCTGATAGTTTTCAACTTAGAATATATATCTTAGATAATGGATCAGACCAAAGTAGTTTGATGGGACAAAGATTTAGAGCAAAAGTTGAAATAGCAACTTATACTACTAAAGTTTTTACTAATAGGGATAGATATACTAATTTAATAACCAGAAGTTGTCCTAAAAATACGGTAACACCAGTATATGTAGATAATTCTGGAGCAAATACTCCTGTTTTGGCAGAAGGTATGATTCCTGTTGTATATGATGAGGGATTGGGTATTTGGTTAAAAGCTGATACTAATGCAGGGTGGTTTAACTATAATGAAAAAATTTGGGCCAATGCTGTTATGGTTAAAAACGATGCTTCTAAAGAATCGCTATGTTCTAGATCTAGAACTGATTATATTGAAGCAATGCCTTTTACACCCATTATGGAAGAAGATATATTAGCATATTATGTATGGATACCAAGATATAAATATAAATTATTTAATGTTTCTTATTCTGGTGGAACATCTCCTTCTTTAATAGATGTAGTATTTGAAAATAAAACAGCATCAACAGGAATCGCAAAATGTACAACAAGTGAAATAGGAGTAGAGACTTGTCAAAATAAAGCAAATGGGAATTATTATACACATCCAGCATTTACTTTTGGTAATCAAGAATTAACTGGTATTTGGGTAGGAAAGTTTGAGACTACTGGCAATGATATAACACCAACAATAAAACCTAATGAAATATCATTAAGAAATCAAAATGTATCAACCCAATTTATAACATCGCAGAAATTTAATTCTGCTAGTTATCTAACAAATATTGAAACAAACCAAGCTGATGCTCATATGATGAAAAATATTGAATGGGGAGCAGTAGCCTATTTAAAGCAAAGTAAATATGGACTTGGAATAACTGATATAGCTATGAATAATAGTTCTGGTTTTTATACAGGAAGAAGTTCTGGTGATCCTTCAAAAACTGATTATTCTTCAGAGGGAACGTATAAATATAATGAACCAAAAACAAACAAAGAGTTAATAGCAGGATCTGGAATAGAAATAACCATTTCTTCACCGAAAAGTGATAATACTTATACTTGGACTAATATAGGTACTAGTGATAGTCCAATATGGAAAAGTGCTAACCAAGGAATTAGTAGTAGTTCTACAAGTTTAACTTATAATTTTATATTAACAGGGAAAGGTGTAATATCATTTGATTATAGTGTTTCAAGCGAGGGTGATGATTATGATTATTTATACTATACACTAAAACAAGGTGATAACATAATAGATGGTACAGGAGAAACTACAAAAATTGGTGGTACCAGTTATGGAACATCTGATGCAAGTATGACATATATATCAAAATTACATGTTTTAGAACCAGGTGCCTATACTTTAGAGTTTATATATAGAAAAGATGGTTCTTCTGATAGTGGCTCTGATTCAGGATATGTAAAAAATGTTAAAGTAATAAATGATGCTGAAGTAAATATTGTCAATTTTATAGAACAAGGCGGAGGGGCTGCCTCAACAAATGGAAATGTTACTGGAGTATATGATATGAGTGGAGGAGCATATGAGCATGTAATGGGAGTAGTGCAAGATAATACAAACACAAGAAGTCCAATGTCTGGTAACAATGTAGGTGAAAATTCTGGATACTTAGGAAAAGTAGGAGTAAATTATATAAATTCTGGAAATACTTTAGCGTTCCCAAATGCTAAATATTATGATTTATATGCCAATGGAACCACGATTAATGATCAAACAGCATATAACAGAAGCCATTTAGGAGACGCAACAGGTGAAACAAAATCGTGGTATGATGATAATTCGTACTTTATATCTGCAGCATTACCTTGGTTTCTTCGTGGTGGTTATTATAGTAATAAATCTATTACTGGAATATTTAATTTTTATAATATTTACGGAAATAATAATTATAACTATACCTTTCGTTCTGTTTTAACAGTAACAAAATAATATAATTCTTAAAAACTATAGTGCTAGTAGCAACTGCCTATATTACCCTTTTATGGTATAGGCATGAGTCAAACACCGACTCTAAAATTGTTACCTTATATGAGTACAGTAATAAGGGATATCTGTACTTTTTTTATCATTTTGTAGTATTTGGAATATTATAATATTGGGTGAATACTATGAATAAATATAAGAATAAGATATTATCACGTATTTCAATTATTTTTTTATCTTTGTTTTTAATTTTATTAATTAATGGTTATTTCTTTTTTATACCATTTATTATTTTTATGATAAGTAGTAGTTTATATATTATTAATATTAAGAATAATTATAATAATAATAATAATAATATAGATAATAATATTATTTTGGATAATAGAGAGGAAAAGAGTTATATTAAAGAAATAACATTAGTTAGAAATAGAGATTTAAATAAAAAAAAGAAGCGGGTATTACACCGCTAGAAGATTCTTTTAGTATTGCTAAAATTAAGTTTTGCTATTTCTTTTAATTTTTCTTTACCATATTTTTTAACTATTTTAATGGCTACATCATCTACTATATCACTAGCCCCTTTGGGAATAAACATACCTAGTTTGTCTCCCATTTTATTTATTTCTTTAATGAAGATGTATCTGCTTATTAGACTAGAGCAAGCAACACTTAGTACTTTGTCTTCGGCTTTAGTTAAGAAGGTTATATTAGTAACTTTATTTTTGGCTTTTTCTATGTATTCATAATATTTATTTGGTTTACAGAATTGATCTACAACAACATAATCAGTATCATAATTTTTGTTTGTTAGTTCATATAGTGCTTTGTTATGTAAAATAGCTTTCATTTTATTTAAGTTCATATCTTTATTGTAATACTTATTGTAATCAAGATTATTTAAAATGATAGTTTGATGTGGTATTATATTGATAAACTGTGGTACTATTTTAAGAATTTGTTCATCTAATAATTTTTTGGAATCTCTAACACCAAGATTATGTAATAGTTCAATATTATCTTTGTTTACATAAGATGCTGTTACAACTATCGGGCCAAAGTAATCTCCTGTTCCTACTTCATCAGAGCCGATGGAATTTATTTCTAAAGGTAGAGTTATTTCTTCTTTTTTTTCTTTTTTTGGTTTTTCTTCTATATCATCGCTTATTATTTCGTAGACATCATTATTTCCTTTGTTTATTTCTTGCCACATTAAGGAATCTTCTTTGGCATTAGATCCTTGAAACATGGCTTTGTTGGATTCATATAGGGTTATAATAGTTCCAGCTTCTTCGGCTTGAAATATTGCGTAGGGTGGCGTTTTTATTCTTAGTTTATCTTGATAATAGACTATCATTTTTTCTTTAGTTTCATTATTTACTTTAAATACTACTGTGTTATTCTTTTTTTCCATTAAAATCACCTTTAATTTATTTTATCATATTTTTGTTATTTTTTCTTTATTTTTTCTAAAATTTAGTATATAATTTTATTATAAGGTGAGTGAGTTATGAATATTATTGATGCTGTTATTATATTATTTTTGTTACTCGGGGCTGTAGTAGGATTTAAGCAAGGTGTTTTGAAAAAAACAGTTAGTTTTGCAGGTCTTTTGTTAATTATTATTTTATCTTTTAGTTTAAAGAATTATGTTTCTGTTTTAATGTATGAAAATTTACCATTTTTTAATTTTTGGGGACTTTTAACAGGACTTGAAATTTTAAATGTTATTTTATATGAATTAATTGCTTTTTTACTTGTTTTTAGTATATTATTTATTATATTTAAAGTAGTTGTAGCCATTACTGGAATAGTTGAAAAAATACTTAAGATGACAATTATTTTAGCAATACCTTCTAAGTTACTGGGAATGGTTGTTGGTTTTTTAGAGTATTATATTATTGCTTTTGTGGTTTTGTTTATTTTAACTCAACCTATATTTCATATAAGTATTTTAAATGATTCAAAGTATAAGGATTTTATTTTAAATAATACTCCAATTGTTTCTTCCTATGCTAAGAAGACTTTAAAGACTTATAAGGAAACATGGGATATTATTAAGAAACATGATAATGATAATACGGTAGATATTAATACTAGTTTACTTGAGGTTATGCTAAAGAATAAGATAATCACGGTTGATAGTACGGAGAAGTTAATTAAAAAGGATAAATTGCATATTAAGAATCAAGATATTATTTTAAATAAATATAAATAACTTATACTGATAACAGTGTAGCAAAGGAAGAAAGAGGAATAAAAATGGAACAAATAATAATGGATAAGATTGATAAGGGATGTATGCCAACATATGGAAAATATGTAAAGGAACAATTAATCGGGGCTATTGTAAAATATGCTAAAGATGGTGATATTAGTTCTTTTAGTAATGATTTTAATTCGAGAAAATATATAGAGGAAGTAGGAGTTTTGAGATTTAGACAAGCTTTACTTGAACATGTTGTTAAATTAGATGCTTGTTTAGGTATTACTAATTTTAGATTAATTACTGATTATGATAAAAATTATAGGAAGCATTCTGTGGGGGAAACAGAACTTAGAATATATGAGACTTTGTCTTTAGTAACTGAGGATGTATTTAATGATAAGGCGATAAATGATGCTTATAAGATTATTACTAAAGATGGGGTGGCTTTATATAATTTAGCTAAATCTTTTGTAGAAATAAGGTATGAAAAGGCTTTAAAAGATGAATTAGATACATCATATTTATTTAGTGATGTTCATAAATCTATTATTTGGAAGATTGAAGAACATTTTAAAAAAATGTCTAATTAGTGTCAACTACTATTGTTTTTTTACTTTTTTTGTAGTAAATTGATAATAGGGAGTGTGATACAATGATATATCCATCTATTGATAAAATATTAGGCATCATTGATTCAAAGTATGAACTTGTTCATATCGTGGCTGACCGCAGTAAGGAGATGGCTAGAACTGGTTATTATCAAATGAATGAGAAGGATTATAAATCTAAAAAAAATATCGGTAGGGCTTTAGAAGAAGTGTACGAAAACTTAATTAAAGTAAATAAGAATTAAGTTTTTTCTTCTCTTGGAGGTGAGTTATGCAAATAGTTAGATATCAAAAAGTTGGTAAGGATAAATATAAAATATTTTTAGATAATAAGGAAACTATTACTTTGTATGAGAATGTTATTTTAGCAAATAATTTACTTTTAAATAAAGAAATTGATAAAGAGAAACTTGATATTTTGATTAAACAAAATGATATAGAAGATTTATATAGTAAGGTATTATCTTATATAGCATATCGTATTAGAAGTGTTAAGGAAGTAAGAGGTTATTTGGTAAAAAAAGGGGCTAATGAGTATTTAACTGGTTATATTATTGATAAGTTAAAGAAGACTGGTTATTTAAATGATGATTTGTTTTGTAAGTATTATATTTTAGATAAGATTAATCTTACTTTAGATGGGCCTTTTAAGATGAGAAAGTATTTGCAAGATAATGATATTTCTAATGAAACAATAGATAAATACTTGAATAGTTATGAGGATAATTTTAAGGAAAGAATAGATAAGTTAATAAATAAATATTTGAAGTTAAATAATAAGTTGTGTGGTAAAGCTTTAAAAACTAAGATTTATAATAATTTAGTTAATCTAGGTTATGATAAGAATATGATTCTTAGTTTGATTAATAATTATGATTATAATAATAATAGTAATGCTAAGAAGATATATGATGATTTGTATAAAAAATATTCTTCTAAATATGAGGGTTATGAGTTGGATATGGTTATTAAGCAAAAGATGTATCAAAAGGGTTATAATATGAATGAAATTAATATGTAAAATAAGTGTCAATTATGATACTTTTTTCCTTTTTCTATGAGATAATTATTAAGAAGATATAATGAATAAACAAGTTTTTGGTATTATGTAGGAGTATGGGAGTAGGTAGTAAAATGATTAATAATTTGGTATTTAAATTCGCGGCAATGAATGCTGGTAAGACAATGAGTATTATAGCAACATATTATAGTTATAAAGAACAAGGGTTAGGAGATAAGGTATTGTTAATTAAACCTGGTAAGGATTCTAAGGGCAATAAAAATATTATTTCAAGGAATGGTAATACAATACCAGTGGATTTTCTTATTGAAGAACAAGATAACATATGTGAAAAGTTAGCTTATACTTTAGTTACTAAAGATATTAAATGTATTTTAGTGGATGAGGCACAGTTTTTGAAGGAAGAACATATTAAACAATTAACTGATATTGTTGATTATCATAATGTAGATGTTATTTGTTATGGTTTAAGAGCAGATTTTCAAGGAAAGTTATTTCCAGGAAGCATTGGTTTATTTGAATATGCAGATATTATAGAACCACTTGATTTGAAGGCAAGATGTAAGTGTGGATGTATAGCCATTATGAACACAAGGAAAGTAGACAATGAATTTGTTTTTGAAGGAGAACAAGTTGCTATTGATGGGGAGTCTAATATTAGTTATGAGTCTTTATGTAGGAGATGTTATAAGGAAGAACATAAAAGGTATTTAGAAAAACACAAGGTAAAAAAGTTAGTTTTAGAGGGAATTAAGAATGATAATTAATGATAAGGTATGGGGTAATATTAATATAGAAAAAAGATATGAGTGTATTGTTAATTCTAAGGAAGTAAGTAATTTAAAAAATAAAAAACAGTTAGGGATGGTTTTAAGTAATAAAGCTATTCATACTAGGTTTGATCATTCTCTTGGGGTATATTATTTAGCATGTAAGTTAGTTAATATAATTAAAGGTAAATTAAGTAATTATATTGATATAAGTAAGTGTGATGAGGATGCTATTAAAATTATGGCTTTGGTGCATGATATTGGACATGGTCCTTTTTCTCATTTAGCAGAAAGGCTTTTGGATGAGAGCCACGAGAATAATACGGTTTCTTTACTTAAGAATAATACTGATATTCATAATATTATTATTAATAATTTTGGTAGGGAAGTATTAGATAAAGTAATTTATTTAATAGAACTAAAGGAAAAAGTTAAAAATAATGGTGCTGATTATGATAATTTAGATATTATGTTTATTATATCTAAGTTACTTTCTGGTGGTATTGATATAGATAGATTAGATTATATAGCAAGGGATTCTTATTATGTAGAATCTTATAAATATGATTTTTCTAGTATTTTAGATTATATTAATTTAGATTATGTTGATGATTATTTAGAAATTGTATTTGATGAGGAGAGCGAGTATTTAATTGCTAATTATCTTAATAAAAGGTATGAATTATATGATACACTTTATTTGAATGATAAAAAATCTATTATAGAGAGTGCTTTAGATAAATTAATTACTTATTTAGATTATAAAATATCTTGGAATAGTGATGAGGATAAAATACTTGAATATATTAAGGAAAGAGCAAAAGAGAATGATTTATATATTAAAAGATTGAGTGATATTGTTTTAAATAAGAATATAGATGATAATATTAAATATTTAGTATTTGATAATAAGAAGTCTTTTGATTATTTTTTAAGTAAGATTAAAAATAAGCATAATGATTTAGATTTGAGTAAGTGTTTATTTACTACATCAAATAAATTAAATATATATAGTAATAAGAATAGAATATATATAAATAAAAAAAATATGATAATGGATATGCATGAGTGTCCTATTTTAAATTCTAATTTGCAAAGGGAAAAATATATCGTGGCAATAGATTTTATGTTACTTACATATTTAAGTGATTATAATAAGATAGATATGATACATGAATTAGAAAATGAATTTTTGCCTCAAGTAGAATTTGAAAAAAAATATATGTATATAGATAATAATTTAATTAATCAAACAAAACAAGGTATGGTTAATTATTTAAAGTTAAATATTCCTATTTATTTATCTCATAGTGATGTTTATTATGATTGTGATAATAAATTAAAGGAAAGGGGTATTACGTTAAGAAATAGAGTAATAAATGATAATAGTATATGGAATATTAAGGAGAGAGTTAATGATAAATCTTCTATTACTAAAAGATTAGAATTAACATTTGATAAGATAGAGGATGCTATTAAGTATTTAGAAGAGGTAAAAGGTATTTGTATTAATAAATTAGATATTTTATATAATAGTACTACTTTAAGGGAGTCTTATTTGTTAGAATATTTAAATAGTATTTTTGAGATATCTTTTGATAAGGTTATATTTGATAATAATAAGAATGTTCTTGATATGATAGAATGTGAACTTAAAAAGGGAGTACCAACTGATTTATATTATTTAAATAGATTAATACATGATAATTTTGATAATTTAATTGATTGTGCTAATTCTAAGAGTGAAATGCTTACTAGTAAGATTAAGGTTAGAACTAGATAGAATGATATTATTATTAAATTTATTTTTATTACTGATAACAGCATAGCAAATGCAGATAAAAAAATGTCAATTATGTCAAATATTTTTAAAAAACATTGATTAGGATTAACTATTTTGTTAAAATAGAAAAGTATTATTTAAAGGAGATGAAAAAAATATGATAAAGTATGTTTATGCTTTTAGTGAAGGCAACAAAGATATGCGTGATTTACTTGGTGGTAAAGGTGCTAATTTAGCAGAAATGACTAAAGTTGGTTTACCTGTACCTAAAGGTTTTACTGTAACTACAGAAGCTTGTAATAAGTATTATGAAGATAAAGAACAAATATCTAAAGAAGTAAAGGATCAAATATTTGAAAAACTAGAAGAATTAGAAAAAGCTACTGGTAAAAAAATGGGTGATTTAGAGAATCCATTACTAGTATCAGTAAGGAGTGGAGCACGTGCTTCAATGCCTGGTATGATGGATACTGTTTTAAATCTTGGTTTAAATGACGCAGTAGCAGAAAATTTTGCGAAAGTTACTAACAATAAGAGATTTGCATATGATTCTTATAGAAGATTTATTATGATGTTTGCAGATGTAGTAAAAGGATATTCTAAGAATTCCTTTGAAAGATTACTCGATAAAATCAAAGAAGAAAAGAATGCTAAGTATGATACTGATTTAAATGAAGATGATATGTATGAGATAGCAATGAAATTTAAAGAAGTATATAAAGAATTATCAGGTGTTGAATTTCCACAAGATCCAAGAGTTCAATTAATCGAAGCTGTTACTGCAGTATTTAGAAGTTGGAATAATGAAAGAGCTATTATTTATAGAAGAATGAATGATATTCCTGGTTCATGGGGAACTGCCGTTAATATTCAAGAGATGGTTTTTGGTAATAAGGGTGATGACTGTGGAACTGGTGTAGCATTTACAAGAAATCCATCAACTGGTGAAAATAAACTTTATGGTGAATATTTAATTAATGCTCAAGGAGAAGATGTTGTAGCAGGTGTTAGAACACCACAAGATATTTCTACGCTAGAGACTGTAATGCCTAAAGTATATGAGGAATTTGTTAAAACAACACAAATATTAGAGAAACATTATCGTGATATGCAAGATATGGAATTTACTATTGAAAATGGTAAACTATTTATGTTACAAACAAGAAATGGTAAGAGAACAGCACAAGCTGCTTTGAAAATTGCGGTTGATTTAGTAAATGAAGGAATGTTAACAAAAGAAGAAGCTCTATTGAAGGTTGAGCCTAAGCAATTAGATAGTTTATTACATCCTAATTTTAATGTAAATGCTTTAAAAGAGGCTAAATTAGTAGCTACAGGACTTGCTGCTTCACCAGGGGCAGCGTGTGGTAAGATTTATTTCAATGCTTTAGATGTAAGTAAGGCTAAAGAGAATAAGGAAAAAGTATTACTTGTTAGACTTGAAACTTCACCTGAAGATATTCAAGGTATGAACGATGCTGAGGGAATATTAACTATTCGTGGAGGAATGACATCTCATGCGGCTGTTGTAGCACGTGGAATGGGAAGATGCTGTGTCTGTGGATGTGGTGAGTTAATAGTAAACGAAGAAAAAAAGACACTTACTACAAAAGAAGGGCATGTATATCATGAAGGAGATTATTTATCAATAGATGGTTCTACTGGTAAAGTATATGATGGTATTGTTGAAACTAAGGAACCATCAATATCAGGATATTTTGAAACATTTATGAATTGGGCAGATGAAGTTAGAACATTAAAAGTTAGAACTAATGCTGATACTCCAAAAGATGCTAAACAGGCTTTAAAATTTGGGGCAGAAGGAATTGGTTTATGTCGTACAGAGCATATGTTCTTTGAAGAAACTAGAATATTTAACTTTAGAAGAATGATCGCAGCTAAGACAGTTGAACAAAGGGAAGAGGCTTTAGAAAAAATACTTCCATATCAAAGAGAAGATTTTATTGGACTATTTAAGGCTATGGAAGGTAATCCTGTAACAATTAGATTCTTAGATCCACCTTTACATGAGTTTTTACCTCATACTGATGAAGAAATTAAACCTTTGGCAGAAAGTCTTGATATGTCATTTGAAGAATTAAAAAATAGAGTTGAATCTTTGAAAGAATTTAATCCTATGATGGGGCATCGTGGTTGTAGATTAGCAATAACTTATCCAGAAATTGCAAGGATGCAAACAAGAGCTGTTATAGAAGCGGCAATTGAAGTTAATAAAGAAGGTATGAATGTTGTACCTGAAATTATGATACCTTTAGTAGCAGAAGTTAAGGAATTAAAATATGTACGTGAGATAGTATGTGAGACTGCTGATTCTATTATTAAGGAACAAGGTGTTAAGTTAGATTATAAAGTTGGCACAATGATTGAAATACCTCGTGCAGCTTTAACGGCAGATAAGATTGCTGAGGAAGCAGAGTTCTTTAGTTTTGGTACTAATGATTTAACTCAAATGACATATGGGTTCTCTCGTGATGATGCTACGAAATTCTTACCATATTATTATGAAAAGCAAATACTAGAATCTGATCCATTTGCAAGATTAGATCAAGCTGGTGTTGGACAATTAGTAGAAATGGCTACAAGAAAAGGAAGAAGTACTAGAAGTGATATTAAGTTAGGTATATGTGGGGAACATGGAGGAGATCCTTCTTCAGTAGAATTTTGCCACAAGTTAGGGCTTAATTATGTTTCTTGTTCACCATTTAGAGTGCCTATAGCACGACTTGCAGCAGCACAAGCCGCTGTCAAGTCAGGAATGCAAAAGTAGATAAAAGAGCAAAAGTGTTTTTAAGCCGTATAATCATTACGAATGACGATATTATAAGGTATAGAAATGATATACTTGAATGTAAAAATATAGTCATTAAAAAACCACTTATTCTTGATGTTTATATATAATTTTAAGACTGAGATGTCGCAAATCTCATTCTTTTTTGTATCTAAAGGTAAAAATATATTAATATTTATGATAAAATATAATTATCTATTAAAAATCTAAATAGGAGGGTAATTATGAATAATAAAACTTTGATATTAAGACCAATGATGAAAATATCTGATATGGTTCCTTATTTGAAAAATAAAAACATTAAATTTGAATGTTGTAGAGAACAGGATGCTGAAATATATTTAAAAGAAAATAATAACTATTATAATATTACATCATATAAAAATAATTTTGTTAAATATCAATGTGGTGAACTTGAAGGAAAATATATAGATTTAGACTTTGCATATTTAAAAGATTTATCTATTATAGACTATAGAACTAGACTAGTATTATTTAAAATGATAATTGATATAGAACATTATTTAAAAATAAGAATACTAAATACTATTGAGGGAATATCAGCAGAAGATGGTTATAAAATTGTTAATTTATATTTGGAAAAAGATTTTAATGACAAGAAAAGTCCTAAAAGAGTTCATGAAAGCATTAGAAAAAAGGTATCAAATGAGTATTATCAAAAAATATTTTCTAAATACGATTTAGATAAAAATACTAAAATAGAAAATATACCTATTTGGGAATTCCTTGAAATAATCACATTTGGTGAATTGATTAATTTTTTTGATTTCTTTACTAAGTATTATATTTTAGACGACAATAAATATATATTTATTTTAAGAGAAGTAAATAAACTGAGAAATGCTGTTGCTCATAATTCTTGTGTATTATGTGAGCTAGACAAAAAAGACAATACGCATAGAGTTGATACGTTAGTTATTAATTATTTAAAAGATTGTGGCATTGGGAAAGAGAATAGAAATACTAAACTTTCTAATTCTAGAATAAGACAAATTACCTATACTTTATATATGTTTAATATTATAGTAAGTAGTGATGCTGTAAAGAATAATGTAAAACACGATATTACAAAATTATTTTATGAAAGAATAATTTTAAATGGAAAATACTATAATAATAATGGACTATTGAAATCCATATATAATTATTTTGATAAAATTATTGAGAAAAATTATAAAGAAAATTTGGAGCAATAGTTTGACATAGAATAATATTTGTGATATATTATCTATGCGAGGAAAAAATGTTAAATCATTTTTGTAAGGGGTCTATTTTAGGATAGAGCCCTATTTTTCTGCAAGAAAATTTAAAAGAAAAAACATTAAGTCAATTAGTTGAAAAAATATCAAAGCATTCCAAACTAAACTGTGGTACAAGCAAAAGTAAAGGAAACTATGAATAAATAGTTTCTTTTTTTGTTTTAGGCTGGTTAATGCATGATATTATTTAAGTGATTGGATGTATAGTTATTAATTTTTTAAATTATAGTAAAAATGAATAAATATTTATGCTATAATTATAAGTAGGTAGATACTGATAGAAATTATTAAAATGTTATATTTAATATTTAAAGAGAATTTAAGGAGGATTAATCATGAAAGATAAAAAAAATATTGTAATTATTGTTCTTAGTTTATTGTTTGTTATACTTTGTATATTAGTTAAATTAGATTTATTAAGTAATATAGATGAAAGCGTATATAAGTTTATTACAAGTAATATGAATGATACAACAACAAATATATATAAAGTAATTACTTTTTTTGGTAGTACAATATTTATGGTGGGATTATGTGTTTTATTATTGGTGTTATTCATTATATTAAAGAAAAATATTTATGGATATATAATAAGTGGAACATTAATTTTCTCTACAATAATGAATAATGTAATAAAAGTAATTATAAGAAGAGAAAGACCAATATATATGATAGTAAGAGAAACTACATTTTCATTTCCAAGTGGACATACAATGGCATCGGTATCAATGTATGGTATATTGATATA
>OIEN01000921.1_pt1 | contig 15099 bp, 13 predicted proteins | sample 1581741 | NCBI WGS metagenome assembly OIEN01 (sample SAMN01760944, study PRJEB22395) | human gut metagenome | reverse complement strand
GCCCCTATTTAATTGCTGAAATAGCCCTCAAGTAACGGTCTTGAGAAGCGTCCGAGATTAGCATTTAGAAACACAGATGGATCGCATTTTCCTTGTTGGAGACAGACTTCTCTTGGCTGCATTATCGAGCCATACTCAGAAAAGGTGTACGGAGAACATGACTATGAAGTTTTAACATCCTCTCGCGAAGGTCTTCAAAGACAAGAAGATCATTTTGGTTCTAAACAGCGGCATGATACAGACGGGTATAACATTATACCTTTTGGTTACTGCACATATCGAAACAGAAGCGATGACGGGAAGTTTGCATTTAACATCAATACCATAAGTGAAAAGGCTATCGTAAGTAAGTTTTATCCAGTATTCAGATTTACTAATGCAAATAGCACCTTCATGGCAGAGTTTCTTAATTCATCACCGTGTGTAAAGAAAAAGCTGTCAGTACTTGCAGTTGGCACAAGTCAGGTAGTTCTCTCATTTGAGGCTTTGAAGGCTGCAAAATTCGATTTGCCGTGTAAAGATGAGCAGGACAAGATTGCCGCCTTTTTGGAGTGCTTGAACACACGGATAGAAAATCAGCGCACATTAGTAGTTGCCCTCAAGAAGTATAAAAGAGGTGTCGTTGATGGGATATTCAGCAGAAAGCTAAATTTTTCATATCCGCAAACATGGGCAGAGTTGGAAATATCTGAGCTATTTATGCCAATCTCTGATAAGGGATATTCAGACAAAATTGTCTTAACCATTGTGCAGGGAGAAGGTACAATGCCCCGTGACAGTGTAGATAGAAGAATTGCTTACGATAAATCAACGATTTCGTCTTACAAGCGAGTATTGCCAAATGACTTTATACTTCATTTACGCTCGTTTGAGGGTGGGCTGGAAATTGTGAACGAAGAGGGCGTTGTAAGTCCCGCATATACGATTTTGAGAGCAAGGAATGAAATTATTCCGTTGTTCTTCTATACTTTCTTTAGATCTTACTGGTTCATCAACAGCAAACTTCGCATTTCTGTCGAAGGAATACGCGATGGCAAATCAATAAATATGAACACATTTTGGCATATTAAAGTCCCTGTGCCGTCTATTGAAGAACAACGCCATATTTCTGCACTCATCTCTTCTATTGACAATAGAATCAAGATTGCTGAGTTTGAATATAAACGATTGTTGCAGATTCGCGTTGGCTTGATGCAGCAACTCTTTATATAAAAAGTTGTTGCAATAGCGATGTCCGAACCTGTAACAGTGCTTGCAGCTTTTCATCCTCACATTTGCAATGTTCATCAAAAACGGACAAGCACTCAGCAATTTTATCCTGTTCAGATATAGGAGGCATAGTAACAGCGATCTCCGAAAACTGAGGAAACTTTAGATTCCATGTGTCAGATGTAAGTCCCTGTGAATACTTTTGGAATGTCTGCACCAGTGGACTATATTTGAAGTAGTATGCCCAGAATGTCATGTTATGCAGATCTGGTCGGATTGGCGTAACTATTGTATAGGCTGGACTCACAATTCCGTTATATGGAGATACTCCACTCGCGCCTTGCCACATTCGCATGGTGTTGTATGCAATATCCCCTATATAAACACATTTGTAATTGCTCTTGTCATCGCTTGAGTTATCTTTCAGATCAATTTCGTCTCTCCGTTGCACACCGTTGCTGATTGTTACCGCCAACAGAGTCTCATTTCCTTTTGCTCGTTCTGTCCTTTCTTTGAATATGTGACCGAGCTTAACCGCTTTCCACTCTCCGGAAGTATCAAACGCTTTCTTCTGTGCAATCAGTTGAGAAAGCAATCCTCTTTTATACTTCTGATCAAGCAAGCAGAATAGAGCTATATGACCGAAAAAATCCCTTGCAGTAGCGGAATATCTCTGCTACCGCAAGGGATTTACCTTTGCTACAAGCCCCTATTTAATTGCTGAAATAGCCCTCAAGTAACGGTCTTGAGAAGCGTCCGAAACTTCGGTTTCCGGGCTTCGATGAGCCGTGGAAAGCTGAGAAACTTTCAGATTTTGCAGAGCGTGTCACGCGGAAGAATACCAATAACGAAACGAGTCTGCCACTCACAATTTCGTCCAAAGACGGGCTTGTGGATCAGATCAGCTACTTCAATAAGACCGTAGCCAGCAAAGACATGAGTGGCTACTATCTCTTGAAGAATGGCGAATATGCCTACAACAAGAGTTATTCAGTCGGGTACGATTTTGGCTCCGTCAAGCGTCTTGACCGCTATGATATGGGTGCGCTTTCTACACTCTACATTTGCTTTGCACTCAAGAAACACGATTCTGATTTTATAAAAGCCTACTTTGATTCACTCAAATGGTATCGTGAGATTTACATGATCTCTGCCGAAGGAGCAAGAAATCATGGGCTTTTGAATGTGCCAACCGATGAGTTCTTTGACACAAAGCATTACATTCCGCAGGATATAGCGGAGCAGCGAAAAATCGCAAACTTCATGATTGCATTAGAGCGTCGAATAGGGGCGCAGCAGTCACTCGTGGACAACCTCAAGAAGTATAAAAGAGGATTATTAAACAAGGTTTTCTCAAACACTGACGAAAAGATATATCCAACGGTATACTTATCCGAAGTTGCAGATTTCTTGCAAGGACTCACTTATAGTCCGAGTGATGTTGCAAATGCAGGGCATCTTGTTTTGAGATCATCCAACATTCAAAATGGTACTCTTTCCTTTGATGACTGTGTTTATGTGGACAAATCAATACCTGAGAGTTTACAAGTCAAATGTGCAGATGTCATTATGTGTGTGCGAAATGGCAGTAAAAGTCTTGTCGGAAAAACTGCTTTGATTCCAATTGATATGCCCAAGACAACATGGGGGGCATTTATGATGATTGTCCGGAGCAAACTAAATGACACATATATTTTTCACTATTTGAACAGTCAGATGTTCTTTTCTCAAGTCTTCAAAGATACGGGAACGGCAACGATCAACCAGATAACCAAAGGAATCCTGAACGAATGCAGGTTGCCGCTTCCACCCGTAGAGGAAAGAAAGAAAATCTCAAAAATGCTTTCTACCTTTGATGCCAAAATCTATAATGCTGAACGAACCTTATATGCACTGATGGAAACAAGGAAAGCCCTTCTGCAACAACTATTCATATAAAAAGCTGTTGCAGTAATGCCTTGCGATGAACTTGCAATAGTTCAAGTTCTCTCATGCTCTGATCAATTCTGGCTGTAATTGCGTCGAAGGTTTCAATCAGTTTCTTTTGTGAGATCAAATCAGGGTATGTAATTTCAATCTTAGAGATTTCAGTCGCTTGAACATGAACAATGGACTTGCCTTGGGCAACACGAGCAATTCTGTCATTAACTACATGGTTTAGAATGTAGCTCATAATTCGCCCATCTACTTGAGTGCAACGATAAATATTAAGATCACCAGCAAGAATGATGTCCGGGAGCATTACACACGATGCGGTCGATATTTCCTCCGGCGTTTCGCCAGAGGTGGGGATTATCACATCACCGATTTGGCTGTAATACTGTTTATCTACGGATGCTTGTGTTTTGCGTACCACCTTGGATATGACCTCGTTATAGGTTGTATAAAGTTCCCCATACAATATGAATGGCGTTCCATCGGATGAAATATCTGCCTTAGATAACGGTGCGCCCTTTATAAATGTCCCTATATCACCGATTTTGGCTGTTGTCCATTCGACATTCTTGAGCTTGCAGTGTTTGGGTGATAGTAGAGTGCGAACGACACCTCTTTTATACTTCTTGAGGGATTCTACCAACTGAGCTTGTGCGGCTATTCTTTCATCAAGGACACTGAACATTTCTGATACTTTGTCCTGCTCAGAAACAGAGGGAATCTGTACCTTTATCGTTTCTATCTGAGGGTATTTCAAATTCCATGTGTCCGATGTCATTCCTTGGGAGTTCTTCCTGAACTCATTGATCAGGTTCGCGCTTTTGAAGAGTGCCGCAAAATATCCATTGTTAATCTCTTGCTTGGGCATAAGAACGGTATATGCAGGACTTACAATACCGTCGCACGGAGAAATACCATTTGCGCCTTGCCACATTCGCATGGAATTGTAAACCATATCACCCTTGCGGACGATCTTATAATTGCTTTTGTCTTCGCTGGAATTGTCCTTGCCTTCAATCTCGGAACGGGGCTTGACACCATCGTTCATTGTAACAGACAGTAATTCCATGTCGGATGCTCCACGCTGACTTCGCTCTGCATAGATGTCACCAATGCGGCACTGTTTGTACGGCTCATCGAAGCCCGGAAACCGGAGTTTCGGGCGCTTCTCAAGACCGTTACTTGAGGATACATTTACCATAATTATTTGCCCTCCACATCAAAGGGAAAATCAAGTCCCAGCTCATCGAAAAACGGTTTCAGTTGTGCGTCGATGCCTTTGATCTCAGCCTGAATATTGCGGATTTCTGCTGCAACAGCATTGAGGTCAATTTCCTCTTCCGGCTCAAAGGTATCAACATAGCGAGGAATGTTCAGATTGAATCCGTTCTCTTCAATCTCCTGCATAGTGGCAACATGGGCGTACTTATCGACATCCACACGATGCTCGTAGGTTTCGACAATCTTATCAATGTCGCACTCACGGAGGATATTCTGATTCTTTCCGGCTTCAAAGTCGTTGGACGCATCAATGAAGAGGATGTTATCAGAGTTGCCGTTGCGCTCCCTCTTGAGTACAAGAACGCATACCGGAATGCCCGTACCAAAGAAGAGGTTGGCAGGAAGACCGATAACAGCGTCCAGCACATTCAGCTTTTGGATCAGGTGCTTACGGATCACTTCTTCGGCTGCGCCACGGAACAGAACGCCGTGAGGCAGCAGGACAACGGCTCGTCCGTCTTCATCCATGTGGTAAACCATGTGCTGCACAAAAGCAAAGTCAGCCTTGCTCTTAGGCGCAAGTTTGCCGTATTCATTGAAACGCTCGTCCTCCATGAAGTGCATATCAGCAGACCAATTTGCAGAATACGGAGGATTTGCAACCTGAACACGGAACTTCATATCTCCGAAGTAGTCATGCTCAAGCGTATCGCCATTGTAGATATTGAAGTTACGATACGGGATGCCGCGAAGGATCATGTTCATTCGGGCAAGGTTATAGGTGGTCGAGGTCAATTCCTGACCGTAGTAGTTACGCACATTTGCATAGTTCTTGAGGCGTAGAAGCAGAGAGCCGGAACCGCAAGTCGGATCGGCTGCGTCCTTAACATCGGTCAAGCCAAGACAAGCAAGGCGGCACAGCAGCTCGGCAGGACCCGAAGGCGTATAGAACTCACCGGCTTTCTTACCGGCTGTGGCAGCGAACTGACCGATCAGATACTCGTAGGCATTACCCAACACATCAATCTTCGTGTCATCCACGCTGAAATTGATCTCGTCCAGCGAAGCAATGATTTTCGCCATGACAGCACTTCTATCTTTAACGGTATGCCCCAGCTTCGTAGAATCAAGCTGCATATCGGAGAACAATCCGTCAAAGTCTTCCTGCGAATCGTTGCCGATAGTGGATTCCATCAGAGCGTTGATTGCTTTCTGCAAGAACTCAATGTCGAAGGAACGGTTCTCAACCATCTTGACCATCTTGCGGAACAAATACTCCGGTTCGATGATGTAGCCGAGGTCACGCAGAGCTTCTTCTACGATGGCAGCCTTGTATTCTTCGTCATTCCAAGCATCCTCGTAGCTGATATTATCGTCTTTGAGAAGATTAACCATGTACTTCTCGGTCTTGTCGGAGAGGTAGTAATAGAAGATCATGCCCAAGATATAGTTCTTGAACTCGTATGCCTCCATGTTACCTCTCAGGGCATTTGCCATCGCCCATAGTTTGTTGCAAAGCTCTTTCTGGTGAGCCTGAATAGAATTATCCATTGTTCTCTCTCCTTATTGGTATTTCTCAGTGTGCTGCCGGATAAATTCGACGATCCGGTTGACCAAAGACCTCTTCTTGAGCAGCGGCATGGGCTTCTCAATACGATCACGGATGTTTCCTGCATCCATTGTGCCGGAGAACTCATACTCAGAAATGATGTCCGTCAGCATGGAGGAATCAATATCCTCAGTCTTTGCGAAAGCAACGATCTCTTCTCGTTTTGCTTCATTTTCAAAGTCGTTGTATGCAGCGTCAATCTCATCCGCACTTTCAAGTCCAACAACGACACGATCCAAGAACGCTTGAAGAATTTCAACCTTGCGAAGCAACTGCGGATTATCCGTCCTGCTCAATTCTTCCTTGATGTGCTTGATGTCGTAGTCCTTCTGCTTCTTGTCATCAAAGTGGATGTTGCGGATCAAGTTCATGATATAGGCAACATTGATGCGGTCACTCTCCATGATCTCAATGCAGAAGTCCACATCATTCAGGACAGATACGACTTCTCGATCAGTTTTTTGCCGGGAGTAAAGCATCAGATACTTGCTCTTGTAGTCCTGATACTCCTGCTCGGACATGATGAGTGCATCCTGATCAAAGCTGAACTCAATGAATGTCTGCAAAGATTGGAGGTATTTTGTCAGCTCACGGAAAGTGATGACAAACTTCTTCTGGTCATCCTCGCTCTGCATGGTATCGACGGACTCAGGGTAGAGTGCCACTTCCTTGAGCTTCATAACCATTTCATTGAACTTCTCAACAAAATACTGATAGCCCGGAACGACAATGCCGGAGGTGTCCTGACTCTTGGAGAAGAGCGTCAGCGCATCATCTGTCCGTTTCTTGAGGTTGCGGTAGCAAATGATGATACCAAACGGTTTTGTTTCTTTCTCGACACGGTTCGTGCGAGAATAGGCTTGCAGCAGATCATGATACTTCAAATCCTTGTCCACATACAGCACAGAGAGCTGCTTGCTGTCAAAGCCGGTCAGGAACATATTTACGACAATGAGAATGTCCAGAGACTTCGTTTTCTTGCCTTTGACACGATCTGAAATATCCTTGTGATACGCGGAGAAGGTGTCGGTAGAGAAATTCGTGCCGTACATCTCGTTATAGTCCTTGATGATACGCTCCAAGGCATCTCGGCTATGCTCGTCCTTGCCCTCGGCATCTTCGTTCTGCCCATAGGAGAAGATACCGCTGATGTTCAGATCGTGTTTGATCTTCTTGAAGATGTCGTAATATTTGACAAGAGCTTCAATGGAGGAAACAGCAAAGATAGCCGTGTACTGACCATTTCTCGTTTTGGCTTTGTGGTTCTGGACGATGTGGTTTGCAATGAGGGACATTCTCTCATCCGACATATAGAGTTCGCCAACATCAATCGCGTCAGCCAATGTCGGATCGTCCCAGTCAAAATCGCCTTCCATTGTCTTTATGTACTCAATATGGAAACCGAGGACATTGTTATCGAAGATAGCATCCTTGATCAGATAGTTATGCAAACATTCCCCAAACAGCATTTCGGTAGTCTGTGTGATCTTGCCCTCCGTCTTTCCGTTCACTTCAAAACGGGGCGTACCGGTAAAGCCAAAGAACTGCGCTTTCTTGAAATGCCGAACAATATCCTTGTGCATATCTCCGAACTGGCTGCGGTGGCATTCATCAATGATGAAGACAACCTTTTCGTCACGGTATGCGTCCATTACCTTTTCGTATTGAGGACGCTTAACGGCATTTGCCATCTTCTGCATCGTCGTGACAATGAGCTGCCGGTTCTTATCCTTCATTTGCCGCACAAGAATGTCTGTGCGATCTGTGACATCAACAGAGCCAGCCTCAAACTTGTTAAACTCTTCGGTGGTCTGAGAGTCCAAGTCCTTACGGTCAACAAGGAAGATAACCTTCTTAATATTCGGATTGGCTGCGAGGATTTGAGCTGTCTTAAAGGATGTCAGCGTCTTTCCTGCACCGGTGGTATGCCAGATATAAGCATTGCGATTTGTAAGCGTAGCCTGTCTTATAAGGGCTTCTACGGCATACACCTGATAGGGGCGCATAACCATCAGAATCTTATCCGTATCGTTCAGAATGGTATAGCGTGTCAACATCTTGATGATGTGATCCCTTGCCAGAAAAGAAATTGAGAAGTCTTTCAGGTTGGTAATACGGATGTTATTGAAATCCGTCCAAAAGAAGGCAAGGCTATACATCAAGTCCCTGTCGGAGTTGGCAAAGTATTTGGTATCAACACCGTTGGAGACAATGAAAAGCTGAATGAAGTGATATAGCCCGTTATAGGAGTGCTTCTTATAGCGCATGACCTGATTGACCGCCTCTCGAATGTCAATACCTCTGCGCTTTAGCTCGACCTGAATCAACGGCAAGCCATTCACAAGAATCGTTACATCATAGCGGTTGACATACTTGCCTACAACCGTTGTCTGATGTGTAACTTGGAAGATATTCTTGGTGTGATCCTGATCGAAGAAGGAAAGGTAAACCTTCGTCCCGTCCTCACGCTCAAGGACAAACTTGTCTCTCAGAATTTTTGCGCTCTGGAACACGGACTTTCCAAGCATGAGGTTAAAGATACGCTCCCACTCTTTATCGGTGATAGGCGTATCAAGTTTGGGCGCATTGAAGGCTTCAAACTGAACTTTGAAGTTCTCCACCAATGCGTCATAATCAGGAATATCGACTGTGCTGTATTCCTGCTTGTTTAGCTGCTCTATGAATTGTTGCTCAAGAGCCGCTTCGCTCTGGTATGCCATATCTTCATCTCCAATACTTGAGGATCATTTTTGGTTGCCAACCGATCCTCATTTTATTCTATCACGGCTACTGTCCGATATAACGGACTCATTTTCGTCTTATTTCCAATGTCACATCGCCATTATCCGCAATGGACATTTGCATCGTTTTCAAATACTTGTCCACAAACTGTTTCTGTTCCGAAGAACTCATTTCAATTCGAGTCGCTCTTAACGCCTCTGTGAACATCTCGTAGATATTCAGCCGCACCGCCTGATCTATGTAATGATACATCTCTTTGAACAGTGCGCCGATCTTAATATCCTCTGCATTGCCGGAGTAGAAGTCATCAATGTAGCAATAGAATATACCGGCATTGACAAGTGCGTTCTTCAAATCCGGTCCGCAGTTTTCGCGCTCTATCATGACAAGGAACCGAGCCTCCGGTAAAGAAGAAATCAGTCCCCAATAGTCGGAGTCGCTGGACACCAAAATAAAGGAATCCACATTGTTTTTGTAATGCTCCTGACAAGTTCGGGCAATCAGCATCACATCGACCAGAGACTTGTTCTGCTTTACCCGTTCGGTCATCATGTGTTCGACCGGGATGTGGGTAAAACTATCCAGAATACGCCAAGCAGATGCACTATGCACATCATCAAACAGGATGATGGATGCTATCTTCTGTGTGTACTGATAGTCAAGATTCTTGAGCGTAGCGCAGAGCTTGTACGGATCAGAGTTTTCACAATCTACCACTACGACAACCTTTTCGCTGCTACCAATAAACTCGTAGATGCTTCCTTTAATGTAACTTCCAGCATCAGAAACTTTACTGTACTCTGTAAAGTAGTCACCGTTCATTTGATAAAGCAGCGTCACGAATTTTTTATCGTTATAGAGCAGATTGCCGACATCCTCCGGTTCCCAGTTTATATACATCTGGTAAGGATAAAAGAGCAAGTGAGCGTAATAAATATCTGCTGCTGCTTTTGTCCCTTCCTCTTTCAAGCCATCTGGCATGAGAAAGAGGTTTTTTACATACAGCCAATTCAGCCAAAGAGGAAATAGCTTCTTGCAATTATTGATCCGATCAGAAATCAGCTTGTTTATCTCAACGATATGCTGACTTAGCTTCGTGCTGGACTTCTTTATAAAACTAATGCCATCCGCATTTAGTTGTTGAAGGCTATCCTGCGGCACATATTCCGGCATACTGCTGATTGAGAGATAACTAAACTTCATGCGCTCGTTGATATGCTTGAAGTTTCTTTCAATCGCTGTCCTTATGATACACAAATGACGGATTATCCGTGCCGTTTTGTCTGCATCAAGTTTTTCGTATATCTCTATTTTGGGTGCTTCATGCTCATTATCAAAAATTCGTTTCGGAACACCAATCAAATATGCAACCTTAGAAACAATTTCATAGGTGCTGTCTTTGTAGGTGACTCGATCATCTGTGGGAAACGCCTCCGCTTCAACGAGGGCATTTTTCTCAGTCACAGCATTCTCAAGGACATCCATATATGCTCCTTTCGCTGAGGTATTTTTCTCTACCTATAACAAAATAGCTGCACGAAAACTCGGACCTACTTCTTGCCCGTTCGCACAGCTTCACATATATCTCCAATGTCACAATTCAAATAGTCGCAAATGCGCAGCAGAACAGAGAGAGCTACATCCTCGTTCTTATTGAGCTTACTCATCGTGCCAGGAGACAGCTCTATATCCTTGCGTAAAGTTGATTTTGGGATCTCTCTTTCAATGAGCATGACCCATAATTTCTTATAGCTTATCTTCATAAAAGCACCTCTCTCAAACGCTTATAGTGAGACTCATTATATTATACACCAAACGCTTCAAATTTTCAATACGATGCTCCAAAAATTCAAAATATATTTCAAGTTCATGGAGCGCATTACGAAGAAGAAAGCCTGAGCCGATTTATTCATACGGCTCAGGCTTTGGTGGTTATTCCAACTCGCTACTTTTGGCTTTTTCATGCTCCTGTGAAAGCGTTGGACTGAGGAAATCATCGACATTTGCCTTCATGGTATCAATCACTTTAGCCTCTTTTTTGAGCCTTGCTCGTTCGTCGTAGAGACGCTGCTGCTCTTCCAAAAGGCGTTGCTGCTCGGCTTGCAGAGACTTCATACTTGGAAGTTTTTCACCATCTTGCATAGCAAGCAATGTACTCTTTGCTGCTTCAAAAACGACAAGCTCTGCCTCGTGCGCAGCTCGAAAACTCTGCTTGTTCTTCGTCTTTGAGTAGGCATCATAGACCGGCTTGAGCTTTTGATAGGTTGAGATATTCTTGATAAGCGGCTGCACCTTTCGGAGCTGCGCTTCAACGACTTTCAAGTCAGCGCCGGTACGCTCATAAGAACTATGAATGTCTTCGACTTTCTTTTCAAGATCGGCATATTGAAGCAGCTCGTTCTCAGTGAGGTAGTTTAGCGTTCTGGCGGCTTCTTTGAGGATCTTAATCTTCATAGAATGCTCAAAGCCCTTGCTGTCGATCTGCTTAATTCTGTTTTGAATATCGCTGATGAGAGAGATGTTCTTCCTACCGTTCTGCATCTGCCGTCTGCGGGCATTGCGTCCTTGAATGCGTTCCTTGATCCGTTCCTCGGTGTAGTTATCTCCGATGGTTTTTGCACGGGTGAAACGCTCTTGCCCTTCGGCACGGAAGGAGATGTATTTGCCGGTTTTGATTTCATATCCGGCGTCCTGCATCAGCTTCAAAAACTCATCGTAGTCCTTTGCTGTGATCACACAGCGATCAATGGTCTGCTTGAGTTTTTGCTTCCAACTTGTACCGCGTTTGGCTTCGGTGTATTCCTTGTAGTCCATGCCTTTTCCCAGAGAGGGAGGAATAACTGACAGCCCGTGTTCAGCACATATCTCATCACTGAGATGCCGCATCTCACGATAGGTTTTCTTATTGCTTCGGTACGCATGGAAGTCAACATAATTGACAGCGTTAAAGATAATATGATTGTGGCAATGCCCCTTGTCGATGTGCGTTGCAATCACATACTCGTACTTTCCCTTGAGCCATTCGTCGGCAAACTGCTTACCGATTTCATGCGCTTGTTCCGGCGTGACTTCATCAACCGCAAAGGATTGGATCAGATGTCGGGCGATCACCTTCGGCATCTGCATTCCTTGTTGAGCAGCAAGATTTCTTGTCCACTCAAATTCCTTCGCTGCGGCATCGCTGGCAGCGCAACCATAGGAAGAGACATAGAGCTGGTCATCTGTTTTCTGCGGATCAAGAATGTATGCGAGAGCCTTGTTCACAGTTCCTCGGATTGGCTTGATTTTAGTAATCGCCATATCTCAGCCTGCCTTTCTTTCAGCTCTGCAACATCGTCCTCATAGAAGTGTCCTGTGGAGTTGATTCGGCGGCAAATGTGGTTGATATTTGCCGCTGCGCGAGATACTGCTGCGGCAAGTTTCTTCTGCTGCGTGTAGTCCACTTTGATGATGTAACCGTCAATTGCCATCTTGCGAAGATACGCTCCCATGTTGTTTGTACCAAGCTGTTTCATCTTTCCTTTGATAATCCGTTTCTCGTCATCTGAAACAAAGAAGAGTATCTGATTTGGTCGTGTTCTGTTTGCCATAAGCGGTTTGTCCTTTCATAAAGATAGAGGGTTTGGGAGACATCCCAACAAGCATTTTCTGGATTAAGGGGAGGGTTTCCTTAATCCAAAATCGCCGTGTGTATATACACCGGCTGTGCTTGCTATTCTCTAAAATCGTAATCTTAGTTGGAAGTCCCCCGTAAAATACCCCTTCGTAATACGACGGACAAATTCCGCGTTTTTGTCTCACGCATAAAAGAAAAAGACGCTCGAAAGCGTCTTTTTAGTATTGTTCAAGCGATGAGAACGCATCACTCTCAATAGTCAGAATGTCATCCATCGGAATCTTCGTGCCGTCCTGCATGGTAATCAGCCGCTCAAAATCATCCAGCTTTTTCACGATGCCTGTTGCTTCAAGATAAGCACCACCGGCTTTTCTCTCATCTGCTTTGAAGTATGTGACTGCTACCTCCGGCTCATCTTCAAGATGCTCCACAAGAAACTGAAACTTCAAATTTAGGTTATGGAGTTCTTCATCATCCAGCTCGATCTTTGTGTCAGTCAGACGCCCGGTTTCTTTGATAGCAGCATCATAACCGGTGAGAGCTGCGAACGGAGAAAACTGAGCTGCACGATCTGACATCGGCATTTGTGGACGAGTGGTAGAGACATGATGTGGAAGGTTGATAATGTCCTCGTATTGATACAATCGGTTGCCTCCTTTGTAAATGCAAGGTCAGATAGATTTTTGAAGGTAAACCATATCTACCAACTGAATACCACACTCAAAAATCGGATGATCATAATTATCTGTAAAAAACTCAGGAATTATATGTGAGCGTACAAATCCGCATTTTTCATAAAACGGAATAGTCAACGGGCTATCACCCGTACCTACTTGCAAAACCTCAAATCGTCCACTGTATTCTCTTGCAATGAAACTGATCAACATTTTCGCATAACCCTTGCCCTGAAACTCAGGCTCCGTAGCAATGTTTTTTATTTCGAGAATGCCGTTTCCTTCATCTGTCACAACACACTCACACTTTACTCCGTTGTCTTCAAGGACATACATTCGTCCTCTATCAAGATAGCGATCTATCATATCTTCCTGCTCGTCAGCTAATAATAGTAAATTCAGATATTCTTTCTTGTTTTCGGTTATCTCTTTTATCATCATCTTTTCCATAGCCATTTTCTTACGCCTTATGTCCACCAATCTGCTCATTGCGGTCCTTTGCGGTTGCGCCTTCCTCCAAGTTCATGCCTTTGAGTATGGCGTTCTTTCCATACTTCTTCTTGATGATGAGCATTGCCTGTTGCATTTTCTTTTCCCGATCCAGCTCTGCTTTTTCGCGCTTTCGTTGTGCTTCTAAGGCAGTGAAATCTGTGAAGAGATCAAGCTGCTCATAGCCTCCGTTTTTCACTGGCGCGTCTGCTTCTGGAACAACATGATTTGCTGTGATATTCAGCCGACGCACAAGAAGATTCTTGTCCACGATCCTATCAAAGAGTTCTGCCGTAGCACACATTATTTTCTTCGTAGATGATGTGTGACCGTCAAGATTGATTGAGCCGTGCGCCTGTTTTGGTATCTGCCGTCCGTAATGGTCTTTTACAACTGTCCCGTGATATTTTCGGCTTCGTTCGGGATCGGTGAGGTTTTCTATATCGTAGCCAACTGTGATGACGATTTGATCTGTCACAAGTCCTTTGTCCACCAAGTCCAGCACGAGAAGATCAGCCATCTCACGGAGGACGAGCTTTGCCTTTTCAGCCTCATAGGGGCAATGCAGGACTTGTCCTGAGCCTAAGCTGTTGGTGCTGGGCTTGTAGGCTTTGATTGCTTCAACCGTGCAAGGCTCCCAGCCCCACGCATGGTCGATCAGCAGTTCTGCGTTCTTGCCGAAAAGTTTGTAAAGCAAGTCCTCACTTTTCACCGAGCATCGGGCAACATCGCCCATCGTAAACATTCCGTTTTCTTCGAGTTTCTTTGCATAGCCTCTACCGACTCTCCAAAAGTCTGTGAGCGGCTGGTGCGTCCAAAGCTCACGGCGAAACTTCATCTCATCCAACTCTGCAATGCGAACACCGTTTTTATCTGCCGGAATGTGCTTTGCCACAATATCCATCGCAACTTTGCTGAGAAAAAGGTTTGTTCCAATCCCGGCGGTTGCGGTGATACCGGTTGTCTCAAGCACATCCAAGATCATCTTCATCGCAAGGTCATGTGGCGTGAGATGATAGGTGTTCAGATAATCCGTCACATCCATAAACACCTCGTCGATGGAGTAAACCACAATGTCTTCCGGCGCAACATACTTCATGTAGACCTCATATATCCGCGTACTGATCTCCATGTACCGAGCCATTTGCGGCGGTGCGATGATGAAGTCAATCGCAAGCTCAGGATTAGCTTGCAGCTCAGAAAAGAAATGCGATGATCCTTCGAGCTTTCGTTTCGGTGCATCGTGCTGTCTTCCTGCGTTCGCTTCTTTGACACGCTGCTTCACCTCAAACAATCTGCCTCGTCCTGAGATGCCATAACTCTTGAGGGATGGGGTAACAGCAAGGCAAATGGTTTTGTCAGTCCGGCTTTCGTCCGCGACAACAAGGTTTGTGTCCAGAGGATCTAAGCCTCTATCACGGCATTCGACGGAGGCATAGAAGCTCTTGAGGTCGATGGCAATATAGGTGCGTTGTTTCAACTCCTGTGCCTCCTTTTTATCACTGCATCAGTTCGCCAAACTGGAATTTGACACTTTGTATTTATCGAAAATACTCTTGAAACCATTTTGCAAAGCGTGATTTATTGAAAATAATGAATTTATA
>OIEN01000916.1_pt1 | contig 15139 bp, 11 predicted proteins | sample 1581741 | NCBI WGS metagenome assembly OIEN01 (sample SAMN01760944, study PRJEB22395) | human gut metagenome | reverse complement strand
GTTGCAACAATTGTTATTGTATCGTCGTCAAGTTCTAAATCCTCAACTATTTCATTAATCACCTCAATATTGGGGTGAGATTTGATTTTTTCAGTCACGCTTTTTGAGAAAATATCCCTGTCAACTGCCAAAGCGCCGCCTGCCGGAACACTCGACTGCCTTGCAATCGGGACCGTAAGCGAACCTAAACGAGCCATTTCCTCTTTCAAAAGACCTGCTGCGCTTTCAATACGTGAGGCCTTGAGTGAATTTGAACACACAAGTTCACAAAACAAGTCCGACTTATGCGCCTCGCTCTTTTTAATCGGCTTCATTTCATAAAGCGAAACATTATATCCGTTATTTGCAATCTGCCACGCAGCCTCAACACCCGCAAGACCTGCGCCGATAACCTTAAATTTCATATAAATTACCGTTTATTCTTCTGTTTTCTTTTTTCTCGGAGCCGGCTTTGTAAAACCGCAGCCCTCTGTATCAGGGCAATAAAGCACATTGCCCTTGCGTTTAAAGAGCGACTTGCCGCAACGAGGGCAAACTTCGTCGCTCGGTGCGTCCCAAGTCATAAAATTACACTTAGGATAATTTGAACAACCGTAGAATGACGAGCCTCTCTTGGTTTTTTTCTCAATTACGTCGCCGCCGCATTCAGGGCACTTAGCCTTAGTCCTGAAAATAAGCGGCTTTGTATTTTTACATTCCGGATAGCCGGGGCAAGCAAGAAATTTACCGAATCTGCCGACTTTGACAACCATATTTCTGCCGCACTTTTCGCAAATTTCGTCTGTTTCTTCTTCCTTAAGCTTAATTTTAACGCCCTGCATTTCCTCTTTAGCTTTTTCAAGAGGCTTTTCAAAATCATCATAATAAAGGCGAATCATATCCTTATAATTTTTTTCGCCGGAGTCGATTTTATCAAGGTCAGCCTCCATTTTGGAAGTGTATTTAACATTAACAATATTAGGCATTTTATCTTTAAGAAGATTTGTTACAGCCTCGCCGAGTTCAGTCGGCACAAACTGCTTGCCCTCACGCTTAACATATTCACGGTTGAGAATAGTTGAGGTGATGGTAACATAAGTTGACGGTCTGCCGACGCCGTTTTCCTCAAGTGCTTTAGTAAGGGAAGCTTCGGTATATCTTGCAGGCGGCTGAGTAAAGTGCTGATTGCCCAAAATACTCTTAAGCTTAAGTTCGTCGCCTTCCTTAAGAGCCGGGAGAGGAGATGCGCTGTCGTTCTTTTCATCGTCAACCTTTTCCTCGTAAAGCTTTGTAAAGCCGTCAAACTTAACTGTATAACCTGTGGCGGTGAAGATATATTCTCCTGCCTCAATCTCGATTTTCATAGTTTCCTGCATACAGGATTCCATAAGAGATGCAATAAATCTTTCCCAAACAAGTTTATAAATTTTATATTGGTCGCTTGTAAGATATGGCTTAACCTGCTCAGGTGTAACCTTTGGCATTGACGGTCTGATAGCCTCGTGACCGTCTTGAATATTACTCTTTGATTTAAAATATCTCGGCTTTTTAGGGAGATACTTTTCGCCGTATGTTTCTGTAATAAATTCATTACCGGCTGCTCTTGCTTCTTCAGATATACGAAGCGAGTCTGTTCTCATATAAGTGATAAGACCGACTGTGCCGAGTTCTCCTGCCTCAACGCCTTCGTAAAGTTCCTGCGCCGCCTTCATAGTTCTCCTTGCTTGGAATGAAAGACGTCTTGAAGCCTCCTGCTGAAGAGTTGACGTGATAAAAGGAGGAGTAGGGTTTTTCTTTCTGCTGCCCTTTTTAACGCCCTTTACAACATAACTTTCGCCGTCAAGGTCAGAAAGAACGCTGTCACTTTGCTCTTTATTTTCAATCTTGATTTTTTCACCGTTTTTAGTTGAAAGAGAAGCTGAAAACACCTTTCTTTCCGGCGGATTTGTAAACTTAGCATCAATCGACCAATATTCCTCAGCCTTAAATGCACGAATTTCATTTTCTCTGTCAACAATCAATCTGAGAGCGACCGACTGAACACGGCCTGCCGAAAGACCTCTTCTGATTTTTTGAGAAATAAACGGCGAAAGCTTATAGCCGATAAGTCGGTCAAGAATACGCCTTGCCTGCTGAGCGTCAACCAAATCAATATCAATTTGACGTGGCGCATCCATTCCGTTTTTTACTCCGTTTTTTGTAATCTCATTAAACGTAACTCTGTTTTTGTCCTTAAGGTCAAGACCCAAAAGAGTGGCAAGATGCCAAGAAATAGCTTCTCCCTCACGGTCGGGGTCGGTTGCGAGATAAACATAGTCCGCATTGTCAGCCTTTTTCTTAAGGTCTTTAACGAAGTTTTCCTTTCCTTTTATTACCGCATATTTCGGTTCAAAGTCATTTGCAATATCAACACTGAGCCTTGCTGCCGGCAAATCCCTGACGTGGCCCATTGAGGCAATAACGTCATAACCTCTTCCGAGATAGCCTTTAATATTTTTTGCCTTTGCAGGTGACTCCACAATTACTAATTTAGACATATTCTGTTTCCTTTCAGGATTTTTTAAACCTCTTACCCGAGGCACTTATTATCACTTTTTTTAGTTCGAGAAATGTTAAAGCTACAAGAACCTGCGAAGCAGTTAAACCTGATTTCTCGATTATATCATCAACCTGAGTGAACTCCTCGCCTATGCATTCATAAACGATTTTGTTGTTTCCTTCAAGCGACCATACATTTTCGTCAATTTTTCTTCTGTTTTCTCTTCCTTTTTCAAGATTTTCAAAGGAGTATTTTTTATCAATCAAATTATTTTCAGGCGTCGGCTTAACATTAAGCTCCTTAGCCGATTTTTTCTTAACAATAGAGGTATCAAGCGTTTTTTCCGAGTTATCAAGGACTATTTCATTAGCAGTCCTTATTTTAGATAAATCAAGAGTCGGATAATCATTTTCATAAGCCTCAACAACGTTAACGGGATTGATTGCAAGCCTTGCGCCGTCGCTTATAAGTTTATTTGTACCTGAAAAATCGCTTGAAAATATAGAAGCGGGAACGGCATAAACATCACGGTTTTGCTCAATCGCAAGATTTGCGGTAATAAGGCTGCCGCTTTTAACACCTGCCTCAACTACCAAAATTCCTAAACTCAAACCGCTTATAATTCGGTTACGCATAGGAAAAGAAGTTCTGTTAGCCGGAACATTGGGCTGATACTCAGTAACAAGTGCACCGCTTTGCTTTATCATATTTCTTAGACCTTCGTTAGCCTTTAAATAATTATTACCAAGCCCGTTTCCCAAAACGGCAACTGTTTTTCCGCCGCAGGCAAGAGCGCCTAAATGAGAATATGTATCAATTCCCAAGGCTCCGCCGCTTACAACGAGAGCACCTGCCTCGGTAATACCCTTAGCCATAATGTGCGCCGCTTTGATTGCATATTCACTTGCCTTTCTTGTGCCTACCATACCGATGCAAACAAGATTATCAATATCGGGCAGCTCGCCGTCAACATACAAAACGGCAGGCGGATTAATTATCTCCTTAAGCCTTTTTGGATAAGCTTTATCGTCAAAATCAATTATTTTATAACCATTTTTTGAGCAGCAATCAATTATTTCATCTGACTCTCCAACATCAGTCATTATCAACTTTTCAACCTGACGTTTAGATAAAACCGTGCTCATTTTCCATTCGCTTTCACCAAGCTCATAAAGAAGTTTTGCACTTTTGTATTCATCAATTATGCTTTTTATTTTAGCGCCGTATCCAAGAGCGTTTTGAAGCCAAATCCAATACCTTGCATTTTCACTCATCTTTGCATCTCCCACATAGTTATGGCTGCCGCCACATGCGCATTAAGGCTTTCTGCACGGCCGGGCATAGGAATTGTTATTTTTTCATCACACATTGCCATAACCTCATCGCTTACCCCGTTAGCCTCATTACCGATAACGCAAAGGCAGGAAGCTGAAAAATCAATTTCGTTTATTTTTTTTGCAGAGGTGTCAGGCGAAGTGGCATACGTTTTAATTTTGAGAGACTTTGCCTGATTTAATATCGGAACAAGGCTTAAACATTCAATAACCTCAATCCTGAGCGCCGAACCCATTGATGCACGCAAAACCTTTGGGTTATATACATCGCACCCTGAGCCGACAATTACGCCGTCAATGCCGAGCGCCTCCGCCGTCCTTATAACTGTGCCGAGATTACCCGGGTCTTGAAGATTATCTGTAGCAATATACTTTTTGCCGTTTTGAAGAGCGTTATTATCATTTTTCATTTTGCAAACTGCAAAAATACCTTGTGAATTCTTCGTTTCGCTTAATTTTTGCGAAAGAGTATCGCTTATGAAATAAGAGGCTTTGCTTTTCCTTTGCATTAAAACGGACTTTTCAAAATACCTTTCGTTTGCGCTTTCCGTTATCAAGAATATTTCAACCTCATAAAAAGAGTTAAGGACGTCAAAAACAAGCCTTGCCCCCTCAAGAACAAACAAGCCCTGTGCCCTGCGCTCCTTGGAAGAGGTAAAGAGTTTTTTAACGCCCTTTATTATTTCGTTATTTTTACCTGTGATTTTTTCCATACACAACTCCAAGAAAGTGTGCCAATAATTTACATTCGTTTAAAGAAATCACTGACTGCATTATTATATATTATATTATTTTTATATATTACATTATAAGCAGAAAAAATTCAATACCCAAAATAAATTTTTTATAAAAAAGCGGAATAACAATTTATGTCATTCCGCCTCATCAATTATTTAGTTTTAACAGTTTTAATTTTTGACCAAGCAGAATAAACGGTCTTACCGTTTTTAGTTTTATACGCTCTTACTTTTACATAATATTTTTTCTTGCTTTTAAGCTTTTTAACAGTCGATTTTGAAGATTTGACTTTAACTGTTTTGGTATTCTTTTTAGTGAATTTTTTGCTTGTTGAAAGCTTAATTTGATAGCCCGAAGCGGCTTTATTGTCGGAATTATTTACAGTTATTTTCTTTTTTCCCGCTTTTAGTGAATAAATTTTAGGGGTTTTAAGAATTTTCTTTTTATCGCCCTTTGTTTTGTAGGAATAACCGCAAAGATAACAGGTATATGTATGATATCCGGCTGAAAAATAAGTAGGTGACGTTGTTACAACATCAAAATAATGATTGCAAACATAATTTGAAACGGAAAAAGTGTAATCACCTGCACTCAATATCCTAAAATAATAAGTACCTTTAAGAAAATCAAAATTCTTGTCTGTAACCTTTTTCTGCGCTTTATCTCCTAAAACAAATACGGTATCAATAATATTTTTATCATCATTTTGATAAATCTCAACTTTTGCGGCAGAATTTGATGAAAGCGATAATGTATATTTTGCCGCTTGATTTAAGTCGAGTTTAAAAACAGCGCCTGTAATTTCCGTCGCAGGGCGGTTATAAATTGTGCCGATTACAAGATTTTCAGCGCTTTGAAAGGTGTTTTTACCATTCTGACTTGACCAGTCCTCACCAAATGCAGCATTTGCGCAAAACAAGCTTGAAACAAGCATCAAAAATGCCAATAAAACACTTGAAATTTTTTTCATATTCAATCACCCTTTCGTCATTATAATATCACTAATTTATACAGTTGTCAAAATATTTTTCGTTCTACTTTAGTTTAAATTTACACTTTACAATAACTAAAAAAAGAACTAAAATAAAAATATGCAAAAGGAAAAGAGATGAAAAATATGTGGGCGGTATTTGCTATTTTATCGGCAGTATTTGCGGCTTTAACATCAATTCTTGCAAAGGTCGGTATCAAAGATGTTGACTCTAATCTTGCAACGGCAATCAGAACGGTTGTAGTTGTTGCAATGTCTTGGCTTATGGTGTTTATCACCAATGCGCAATCTGGAATCACGAATATCGGCAAAAAAAGCTGGATATTCCTTATTTTGTCAGGTCTTGCAACCGGTGCTTCGTGGCTTTGTTACTACAAAGCAATACAAATCGGAGAGGTTTCAAAAGTTGTGCCTATTGATAAATTAAGCGTCGTAATCACTCTTGTTTTGGCATTTATATTTCTTCACGAGGACTTCAATATCAAGTCACTTGTCGGCTGTATTTTGATTGCGGCAGGCACACTGATTATGGTTCTTTAAATTTTTCACTCGCCCTTAATTCGTTTAAGGGCGTTTTTTTCTAAGCGGGAAACCTGAGCCTGTGATATACCGACCTCACGTGCAACCTCCATTTGCGTTTTGCCCTGCATAAAGCGAAGGTACATAATATTTCGTTCTCTGTCATCAAGTTTTTTGATTTCGTCTTTAATAGAAATTTCATCTACCCAATCTTTATCGGTCGAGTTATCGCCCACTTGATCCATGACAAAAATAGTATCACCTCCGTCATTATATACCGGCTCATAAAGTGATACCGGGTCAACAATTGCTTCAAGAGCAAGAACAACATCGCTTTTTTTCATTTCAAGCCTTTGAGCAATTTCCTCAATAGTCGGTTCCTTGCCGTTTTCATTTATAAGCTGTTCCTTAACCTGCATTGCTTTATAAGCGGTATCTCTCATAGAACGGCTGACACGAATGGGATTATCATCACGCAGATATCGCCTTATTTCACCTATACACATCGGCACGGCGTAGGTGGAAAAACGAACATCAAGGTCAGTATTGAAATTATCTATAGCCTTTATAAGGCCGATTACGCCGACTTGAAAAAGGTCGTCCATATTTTCCCCTCTATTTGAAAAACGTTGAACTACGGACAGTACAAGGCGCAGATTGCCCTCAACAAGCTCATTTCTTGCATTTTTATCTCCTGCTTGAGCCTTTTTTAAAAGTTCCATTTTTTCTTTTTCTTTGAGCACCTTAAGTCTGCCGGTATTAATACCGCATATTTCAACTTTATTATATTGCACACAATCACCCTTTTTCAATTTATGTACAAAAATATTATTGACAAAAAAGAGTGACGTTATGTGCAAAAATAAATAAGAGAGATGAAATAAATCATCTCTCAAAATTACAATAAAAAAATTTATTCGGTAATATTCTTAATAATCTGCTGCATTTGCTCCATTTTCCTTTCCATATCGGCAACAAGAGCAAATTGATTTTTAGCACGAACAAGATTATGCTCAGGGTATGCAGTCTTAAAATATGTATCGCCATTGAGATAGTCGGTAAGAAAACGCATACCGCACTCAAAGGTCATAAGTTTGGCAGAAAAGGCAAGATTATCTATTTCGCACTGATTAAGAGCATCGCCTGCCTCGCTCAAAAAGCCTTTTGCATACGCCTCAAAATAATCAAGCATAAGCTCAACCTTATCATAATTATCATCGTCCTCGGCGCAGGAGTTAGCACCAAAGCGAATAGAGTCGCCGAAATCATAAAGCGCAAGACCCGGCATAACCGTGTCAAGGTCGATAACGCAAATAGCATCATCGCTGTCGCTGTCAAAAAGAACGTTATTAAGTTTTGTATCATTATGGGTTACACGAAGCGGGAGTTCGCCTTTTTCGATAAGCTCAACAAGCTTTTTGCAATCCTCACGTCTATGCATAACAAACTTAATTTCTTCACCGCAATTAACAGCTCTGTCCGCCTTATCAGCCTGAACTGCAGGGATAAATTCATTTTCATATCTCCAAATTGTATTATGGAAATTCTTAATAATTTCGCTGAGACTTTCAGCCGGAAAATCGCTTAAATACTTTTGAAATCTGCCAAATGCCTTACCGCTTTTGCCAAAAACTTCTGCGCTGTCAACAGTATCATACGCCTTTGAATTGTCAACAAAACGATACGCACGAAAGCAAGAGCCGTCCTCGTCTTTAAAATATTTATTTCCGTCAAAAGTTCTGATAAAATGAAGCGTCTCCCTATGAGGGTTACCGCCGTCAGCTTTAATCTTTTCTCTCAAAAAGTCGGTAACGGAAAAAATATTGTTCATAAGAGCATCAATATCAGGGAAAATGCTTGTATTAATCTTTTGAATTACATAATTTCTCTTCTTGCCGTCTTCATTATATGTTGCAAGAAACGTAGTATTAATATGACCTGAGCCGAATATATCGCAAGATTCAAGCTTACCCTTAAACTCAAACTGCTCAAGAACGTGATTGATATTCATGATAATCTCCTCTAATAAATATTGAATACATTTTAACACAAAGCTTCAACAATATCAAGATAAAAGGTAAGCTGATAATATCAGCTTACCTTTAAATTAAACTATAAAAAGAATTATTCACTGCGAAGAGCATCGATAGGGCTCATTTGGGCAGCTTTTCTTGCCGGATAGATGCCGAAGAAAAGGCCTACGCCGCTTGAAAACAGAAGTGCAACAACTATAAGCCACCAAGTAATATTAGGCTTAATATTGATTATTGAGCATGCCGCAAAAGCACCCGCAATACCAATTGTAACGCCGATAATACCGCCTATTAAACACAGAATTACCGACTCCGTCAGAAACTGCATCGTAATAATCTTTGTTTTAGCACCCAGCGACTTTCGTATACCAATCTCACGTGTTCGTTCAGTTACCGAGACAAGCATAATATTCATAACACCGATACCGCCGACAATAAGCGAAATAGCACCTACGCAAGCGATAAAAGCGGTAAGAACCGACATAATGATATTAACAATATCTACATAAGTAGCCATATTCTGAGCGGTATACATACTGTTTGAATAATTGCCGTGAGCCGACTTAAGATAGTTTACCGTAGCATTACCTACTGCATCATAATCATAGCCGTCCTGAGCGATAACAAATACACTGCCGAGATTAGCTTCTGCACCTGTAATTTGAGTAAGAGTGGTACAAGGCAGGAACAAGGCGATAATAGTCTTATCTCCGCCTGCACTTGAAAACATATTACTCATGGAGCTTGAGCCTCCGAGAGTGCTTGCGAGCGTGTCAAGATTTGCAACGCCGCAAATCTTGATTTTCATTGATTTACCGCTTGAAGAAACAGTAACATATTCATTAGTAACGTCCTCGTAACCAAATGCCTGTTGGGCAGAGATAGTACCCATTACAGCGATAGGTGCATTTGCATTATACTCCTCATCTGTGAAAAATCGACCGTACTCGCACGAATCAGTCAGTGCAAATTGAACGTCGCTGTTTACACCGATAAGCATAGCCGTAGCCTCTGTAGCGGTTTTGTCAATAGTAGCACGGCCAAAACCCATAAGCATAGGAGAGCAACGCTCAACACCGTTTACTTTATTTTTAATATTTTCTACATCGTCAAGAGTAATATAGTCGTTATCGGTAGCGGAGGTGGTATCAACGCTTACAAGAACAGCGTTTGAACCCATATCCTCAATAAGCCCGACAATATAATCTCTTACACCCGTACCTGCGCCGATAATCATAATAACGGAGCTGATACCGATAATAATACCCAGCATTGTAAGAAGACTGCGCATCCAATTTGACTTAATACACTTGACTGCGATTTTCAGACTTTCTGTAATATTCACTGCAAAGTCTCCTTACTTAGTTATGCTGTCTACTACTTTAACCTTAAAGGTATCTTCTTTATAATCCGTCTTTGGTGACGAAACAATCTTATCACCCGGCTTAAGACCCGATGTAACCTCGTATGCTGTATCTGAGATAGCGCCTGTCTTAATTTCAGTCTTAGTTACAGTCTTATCCTCTTCATTATAAAGATAAACATAAGAACCTGTCTTTTCAAGAGTGATAGACTCGATAGGAACAACAGTTACGCCCAAATATGAGCCTGTTTGAATTTCAACGTCGGCATCAAAACCTGCAATAATATTTTCGTCAGGATTTTTAATTTCGATAGTACATTCAACACCTGCGCCGGAATCCGTAAGAGATGACAGACCGCTTACGCCTGCCATTGAGCCTACGCTGTCAAGAATTGAGCCTGACGAACCGCCTGTAGCAGTAGGAGCAATAGTTGCAACCTCGCCCTCATATTCGCCGTAAGCAGTAGTAACCTTTGCCTGCATACCAACCTTAACCTTATGAACGTCATATTCGCTAAGGCTTACTGTAGCAACCAAAATATCGTGATTTTCAAGGGTAATACCCGATGTGAGAGCCGTTGTTTGAGAATCAGGGTTGATATCAACTGCGGTAATAACGCCGTCAAAATCAGCCGTCCAGCCGTTTTTAAGAGCTGTTTGTTGCTCTTTCATAGCATCAAGAGCCTTTTTTGAAACGTCAACCGCTGACTTTTGAGCGTCAACAACAGTTGCATTGCCCTGAGTTTTATAAACTTCATACTGAGCTGCAAGAATAGCACGCTGAATTTCACAGCCGGTAAGAACTGCATTATCTGAATCCGAAACGCCCTTGGCAAGCGCTCTGTAATCAATTGAAGAAACAGCGGCTTTAATCATATCGACCGCAACGCCGCTTTCAACAATAAACTTGGTTGAATCAACAATGCCGTCTGTAATTGCCTTTTGGACTTGCTTGCCTACAAGATTTGCAATAGCTTCGCTGTTAAGTTGACCCGATGCGATTGCGCCTGAAATTGTTGTGGCAATAATTTGAGAAATAGTGGTTAAAGTTTTAATATCGTTAGTAATTGAGGCAATGTTATTATTAATTTGTATAAGAGCATTTGCAATATCGTTAATAGTAGCGTTGCCCGTTGTGCTTGAATTTGTATCCTCTGTAAATACTGCTATGTAGCTAATGTCACCCGTAACGTGAATAGTCCATGCGGGGGTATTTGCAAGAGGTGCGTCACCTGCAAGATAAGCGGCACGGTTTGCATACCAACCGAGGAACTGCCAACCGGCATTAGGAGTAGCAATAGCTGTTATATAGCCGACATCCTGATTATATCTGCCTGAGCCTGTTACAGTACCGCAAACAGCTGACGGATATGCACTAAGCGAAACCGTATATTTTGGCTTGCCGTCATCTGTAGTCGGCTTAGTTGTAGTAGCGCTTGTAGTAGCTTTAGTTGTTGAAGTAGAAAGCCACTGTGAATAAGAGCCTGTTGTAGTTGAAGCGGCCTTGGTAGTGGTTTTTTTCTTTTTCTTTGTAGTTGTGGTTTTAGTCATCTTCTTTTTAAGCTTTGCTATCTTCTTATCAAGATAATTAACCTCTTTTTTAAGTGAAGCAGCAGAATTTTTAGCGCTCTTTTGATTAGCTACTGCCGTATTATAATTCTTTACTGCATCGTTATAAGAAGCTTGAAGGGAAGAAACCTGACCGTCAAGAGAGGTGGTATCAAATGTTGCAAGGACATCACCCTTTTTAACTTGATCGCCAACCTTAACATTAACATTTTTAACCGTAGCAACTGTGCCAACTTTATATTCCTTAGAAGTGCCTGCGGTTACATCGCCCGTTAATGATACCTTTTCATAAATATCACCTGTAGCAATTGTATTAAGCTTAACCTCTTCACCGCTTTTTGACTTAACAACGCCAAAAACAGTTCCGGCTACAATTGCAATAACAAGTATTATACAAATAGGTACAATAACCTTCTTTTTGCTTTTTTTAACCGTTGCCATAACTTAAACCCTCGTTCTTTAATAATAGTTTAATTAATACACGCATAGTATAATTCCATTTTGTATAATTGTCAACAACTTTTTGTAAAGTTTTAAAAAGTTCACAATTATTTAATTACAACAAATTGTATAAAGCTTATTTATTCGCCTCAAGAGCACGCTTTCCGATATCACGTCTGTAATGAGCGCCTTCAAAATGAATTTTTTCAACTGCATCGTAAGATTTTTTCAGTGCATTTTCAAGAGTATCACCGAGTGCCGTAACGCCCAAAACTCTGCCGCCTGAGGTAACAAGTTTGTTATCTTGAAGCTTAGTTCCCGCATGGTAAACGGTTACACCATCAAGCTGACCGTTTGAAAGACCTGTAATCTCAATTCCTTTAGGGTATGACTTAGGATAGCCGCCCGAAGCCATAATTACGCAAGCGCACGCATCATCACTCCACTCAACGTCAAGGTCTGAAAGCGTTTCATTGTCAATTGCCTCAAAAATATCAACAATATCAGTCTTAAGCCTTGGCAAAACAACCTGAGTTTCAGGGTCGCCGAAACGGCAATTATATTCAATTACCTTAGGTCCCTTAGGAGTAATCATCAAGCCGAAATAAAGACAGCCTTTAAATGTTCTGCCCTCGTTATTCATAGCATTGATTGTAGGAATAAATATTTTATCCATACATTCCTTTGCAACTTCTTGCGTATAATAAGGGTTAGGAGAAACAGTTCCCATTCCGCCTGTATTAAGACCCTTATCGCCGTCAAGCGCACGCTTATGGTCCATAGAAGATACCATAGGCTTAACGCATTTACCGTCTGTAAATGCAAGAACAGAGACCTCCGGACCTGTCAAAAATTCCTCAACAACAATATTATTGCCGGAAGCACCGAAGATTTTATCCTCCATAATTTCCTTAACGCCTGCGATTGCATCATCAAGATTTTCAGGAATGATTACACCTTTGCCGAGTGCAAGGCCGTCTGCCTTAATAACAGTAGGAAATTCGTTTCTTTCCTTAATATATTCAATTGCTTCTTCGGCATTGTCAAACACTTTATATTCAGCAGTCGGAATATTATATTTTTGCATAAGTTCCTTTGAAAAAACCTTAGAGCCTTCGATAATCGCTGCGTTTGCACGTGGACCGAATGTTTTAAATCCTGCCTTATTAAGAGCGTCTACCATACCTGCAACAAGCGGATCATCAGGAGCAACAACAACCAAATCGGCTTTAATTTCCTTAGCCAAGTTCACAACACCGTCAATATCGGTTGCCGCAACATCAAAACACTTGGCATCATAAGAAATACCGCCGTTTCCCGGTGTGCAAAAAATCTCATCAACCTTCTTCGACTCTTTAATTTTCCTTACAAGAGCGTGCTCTCTGCCGCCCCCGCCAACAACAAGAACTTTCATATTTTCCTCCAAATTCATAATATATATGTAAATAATATATAATTTACAATAGCAAAGCAAGGGTGACTTGAGCCACCCTTTTAAAAATTATTTCTCGTTTTTATTGATAATACGTGTTTCTTCCTCTTTTGTTTTAAGATTAATGAAGCGAACAAAAAGAGAAACCTTATTATCCTCGTTAAGATTAGTCCAAATCATATTGGTAAACTCGTCGATATCACTATTGATTTCAACAGGAGTAGGCTCACCCTCAAATGACGGAATAGGATTGCCGTCGCATTTATATGTATGAATAAAATGGCCGAGCCCTCTTCTTGCAGGATATTCATAGAAAAATCTCACACACTCCGGTTCACCGCAGTTTGACTTAAGTATGGAAAGATTATAATTACCGTTTTCCTTTAAAATACCTGAAATCCTTGGTGTATAATTAGGTGCGTCAGGCTCAAATTCCCTTGTGATAAGTGCATCGTGGTAGCAGTCGCCCTTAGAAAACGAATCGTAAATAGTATCAGTCTGGTCGCCGTTAGTCACAATTGTGTCACCGTTAAACTTAAGAACAGGATTATAGATAATAAGTGACGGGTCCTCCATTTTTGACTCATCAAAAGCCTTAGTACGTATTCCGCCACGTTCATTTTCCTCAAAAATTCTGTTACGGCTGTTTACGCTTCTGCCCATAATGAAATAAGCAGCCACAGCGAATCTGCCGTCATCACTTTGACCGAGAACAATGCCTCTGCCCGGATATGAATTAGTATTAAGCTCGTTTGCAAGAGATTTGATTTCCATATATTACACCTCAAAATTATTCAATTATTTTTGTTCTGTTGCCGTAAACTTCAATCTTATCTTGGCAAAAAAGAGAAACGGCACGGGGAAGAATTTTCCACTCACATTCCTCCATAACTCGTTTTTGCAAAACCTCAGGAGTATCATCAAATTTGACCTCGCTTGCCTTTTGCAAAATGATAGGACCGCCGTCGCATTCCTCGGTTACGAAATGAACGGTAGCACCGGTAAGTTTCACTCCGCTTTCAATAACTTTTTCGTGAACGTGAAGCCCCCAATAGCCTTCACCGCAAAATGAAGGAATTAAAGCAGGATGAACGTTCATCATTTTATTTGGAAATGCCTTTACAATTTGTTCGTCAAGAATAGTCATAAAGCCGGCATAAACCACTAAATCCGCTTTTGCTTCAAGGAGAATATCCCTGATTGCAGCAGTATATTCAGCTCTGTCTTTATAATTTTTCTTTTCGCAAATTTTAGTTGCGATGTTATTATTTTCAGCCCTTTTAAGAGCATAAGCGTCAGGATTTGAGGACACAACAAGGGTGATTTTACCGCCGATAATTTCTCCCCTGCTTTGCGCATCAATAAGAGCCTGCAAATTAGTTCCGCCGCCCGACACCAAAACAGCAATATTTTTCATCATACGAGTTCAACACCCTTTTCGCCCGTCTGGATTTCGCCGATTACACGAGCGTCCTCGCCGTTTTCATTAAGTATTCTTACAGCCTCGTCTGCTTTATCATTATCAACTGCAATAACAAGACCCGTACCCATATTAAATGTGTTAAACATATCTCTTTCAGGGATATTTCCCTCGCTTGCGATAAGGTCGAAAATAGGCTTTTTGAAGCATTTGTCCTTTTCAATAACAGCCTTAAAACCGTCGTTTAACATTCTCGGAACATTTTCATAAAATCCGCCGCCTGTAATATGGCTGATAGCATTTACGTTAACCTTATCCATAAGAGCAAGAAGAGGTTTAACATAAATTCTTGTAGGAGTTAAAAGCTCCTCACCGAGAGTTTTTCCAAGCTCGGCAACGTGAACTCCAAGTCTTTCCTCAGTGATATTAAACACCTTTCTTACAAGTGAAAAACCGTTTGAGTGAACACCTGAAGAAGCAACACCGATAAGAGCGTTGCCGCTTGCAAGCTTATCGCCTGAAACAAGCTTATCCTTTTCACCGATACCAACGGTAAAACCGGCAAGGTCATATTCCTCATTAGGCATAAGACCGGGATGCTCGGCAGTTTCGCCGCCTACAAGCGCACATCCTGCCTGAACACAGCCCTCTGCAACACCGCTTACGATTTGAGCAATTTTTTCCGGATAGTTTTTGCCGCAAGCAATATAATCAAGGAAGAAAAGCGGCTTTGCACCTGAGCAGGCAACGTCATTAACGCACATTGCAACACAGTCGATAC
>OIEN01000907.1_pt1 | contig 15217 bp, 8 predicted proteins | sample 1581741 | NCBI WGS metagenome assembly OIEN01 (sample SAMN01760944, study PRJEB22395) | human gut metagenome | reverse complement strand
TCCAGATACTTGCCGCCCTTTACAGTGATGTGATATTCCCCGCACTCCCGCATGGCAGAGAGCACCGCCAGCGGCATGGAAAGCTTCAGCGCACAGGAGAAGTCCACCATCAAGATGGAGATGGCCCGGGTGACGTTGCGGGTAAAGGCATAGGTTGCCGCCGTACCGGCAAGGCACCACGGCACCAAGCGGTCAGCCAGCTGCAAGGCCCGGTTCTCGGTGCCGGACTTGAGCTTTTCCGATTCCTCGATCATGGCCACGATCTTATCGTAGCGGTTGGCACCGCCTTCGGCCTTGGCCACAAGGACGCATTCGCCCTCTTCCACCACCGTTCCGGCGTAGACGGTGGCCCCGGCGGCTTTCCGCACCGGCATGGATTCTCCGGTGAGGGCAGCTTGGTTCACCATAGCTTCGCCTTCCAGCACCATGCCGTCCAACGGGATCATGTTGCCGGAGCGCACCACCACTTCGTCCCCGGCGTGAACGCGGGTCAACGGCACCAGCACCTCGCCCTGGGGGGTCCGCACCCAGACCTTATCCACATTCAGTGCCATGCTGCGGGCAAGGTCGTCCAAGCTCTTTTTCCGCGTCCACTCCTCCAGCAGGCTGCCCACCGTCAGCAGGAACATCACCGAGCCTGCCGTGCTGTAATCGCCCCGCAGGAGGGAGGCGGTGATGCTGAGGGCGTCCAGCACTTCTACTTCCAGCTTGCGGTGCAGCAGGCAGCGGACGCCCTTCCAGACAAAGGCGATGGAGCGCCACACCGTATAGGCCGCCGCGATGGGCGCGGGCAGGAACACCTTGCGGAACGCCCTGCCTGCCACAAGGCTGACCATCTTTTCCTGATATTCCTGATTGATCTTCCGGCTGTCGTGGGAGGTGACCAGCACCTCTAATTCTGCGTTGTCAAAGCGGTAGGCAGCCAGCAGGGCGACGGCATCCTTCCGACTGCCCCGATAGGTCAGCACCACATCTCCGGTGCGCTCGTAGACAGTGGCTTTCTGGATGTTGTCCTGCCCGTTCAGGTAGGCTTCCAGCACATCTGCCCGGTGCAGGGTCATTCGCACGGTGCAGACATGCACCCGCATCCGTCCCTTCCCTTCATGCAAGATCGTACATTTCATTGCTTTTCTTACCCCTCTGCGTAAAAAAGAGCCGCCCAAGGGCGGCTCCGCTGCGTTGTATCACTGTGCAGTCTGCTCTGCGGGCTGCTCTTCTTCAGCCGTATCCTCGATGACCCCCTGTGCAGCCTCGGCGGCACGGCTCTCGTTGATGGCCTTTGCATCAGCAAGGATGTCCCCTGCTTCCTCCTGCACCTTATTCACGGTCTGCATGGTGCAGTCTTTCATCCGCAGCACCGCAGCGGTGGTTTGGGTGTAGACCTTTTTGGCGTCCTTGCTGGACAGCACCTTGAAGCCGGCAGAGCCGAACACTACACCGCCCAAAAACAGTGCGAGCTTTTTTGTATCAAACATAGTTACCCCTCGTTTCTGTGTTTCCTATCTGAGCGCCCATGCCCTTGAGCGAGGGCAGTCTCTTTATCTATATATTGTAGCACGCTTTCGGGGTTTTTCAATATTTTTTGACGATGTTAGGACGTATTAACATTGTTAGCGGCAGCTTGATATGGAGGATCACTTTTGTCATGCTCCCTTGCGGAAATTAGCAGACGCAGCCTATAAAGGCAGCAGAATGATTGTGAACTGCAGTCTACTGGTCGTTTTTATGTGCGACAGCTTTCTGTCCGCATCAAAGGTATTTCCGCAGAGTCGGCACAAGAACATTCATATTGATCGGCTTTGCGATATGATCGTTCATTCCGGCATCCAGTGCCACCTGTCTATCTTCGGTAAAGGCATTTGCCGTCATAGCGATGATGGGGATATTTGCTTTTTGGGGGTCGTCCAGCCCACGTATTTTTCTTGCCGCATCGTAGCCGTTCATCACCGGCATCTGGATGTCCATAAGGATCAACTGATACGTTCCGTTCGCAGCTTTTTCCAGCATATCCACACATTCCACACCATCTTTTGCGCGGTCTACCGTACAGCCTTCTTCCTGCAGCAGCTCGACGGCAATCTCCGCATTGAGGTCGTTGTCCTCGGTCAGCAGGATCCTTGTGCCGCACAGGCACTTTTGATCCGAAGGGTTTGTTTCTCGTTTCGCCCGTGTTTCATCCTCGGACGCAATGCGGCAGGGAATGGTCACAGTAAACGTGGAGCCAACACCGATCCTGCTCTCCACTTCCACGGTGCCGCTCATCAGCCCGACCAGCTTTTTCACGATGCCCATTCCGATGCCGCTGCCCTCCACCTTGCTGACGGTGGAAGTGCGCTCCCGCTCAAAGGGTTCAAAGATATGCTTCTGGAACTCCTGCGACATTCCGATGCCGTTATCGGCAACCGTGACCACCGTATCGCACCAGCCCTCTTTTTCGCCGGGCTTCTGCGTAACATTGCAGCGGATCGTGCCGCCGGCTCCCGTGTATTTGACAGCGTTGCTGACAAGGTTTGTACAGATCTCAGTCAGATGCGGAATATCCGCATAGATATACGGATACGGCAGCTGTGTTGTCACCATAAGCGTCTGCCCCTTGCTGTCTGCCTGATTCCGGAACATGGCAACGCAATTACGGAAATCCTTCTCGATATTCGAAACAGAATACTCCATCTCCGTCTTATCGTTCTCGATTCGGGCAAGATCCAGAACATTGTTCAGCAGCATCAGCAGGTTCTGTCCGCATACCTGAATGTTCTCCATGTAATTTTTCAGCTTTGCAGGGTCGTCCAGATGCCGGGAGGCAAGGTCTGCGTAACCGATAATGGCGTTCATGGGCGTGCGGATATCATGCGACATATTGAACAGGAAGGTGGATTTGGCGTGGTTCGCGCTCTCTGCGTTTTCCACAGCGACCTGCAATTTTGCATTCAGTTCCTGCGTATCGCTTGCGGCTTTCCTTGCAGCAGCTTCGGCTTTACGCGCCTTCCGCAGCAGCTTCAGGATCGTGAGCAGAATGGCTGCAACCGCAATGCTGCTGACCAGCAGAGCCATAAAGAAGTTATCCTTTATAAAATCGCTCAGGGTAACCTTCCGTGCGGAGCTCTTATACATCGCAAGCGCGCCGGCAAGCATATTAACAGGCATTGCCTTGATCGTTTTGTTCAGGATGGACAACAGGCTGCGGTTTCCGCTATTGACCGCAAAGCAGGATTTCACAGGGTTCAACAGCGGAACGCTGTAAAAGCTGTATTTCTTGCTGTATTTATTCTCACTGCTGATCCAGGTAACAAAGCAATCCGCCTGTCCGTCTTTGACCAGCTTTGCGGCATCCTCCTGTGTATCGCAGTCCACGATCTCCCACTGCGGATAATAAAACGCAAGGTACTTTTTCAGGGAGAGTTTGTTTTGGGGAACGGCAATGCGGTTTACATTGTTTTCGTTAAAGTGCTGTTGGTTCGTGACCGCCATCAGGTTGGAGGTCCATGTTGTGTTGGTACAGGCAAAGTGATACTCTTCCGCCAGATTGGGGCTCTGGTCGACATGGAAGATCATGTCGATCTCGCCCGATTTCAGCGCATCCAGTTCTGCTTCCTTGCTGTCATAGCCGACCAGCTGGAATTCCAGTTCCTGATTGCCCAGACAATCTGCTGCAAACTGAATATAGTCCGTGATTACCCCGGTAAACTCCCCGGTGGCAGGGTCAAAGGTGCTGACGCCGCTGTCACTCGTCAGAAAGCCCATCTTGATGGCGCCGTGCTCTTTGAGCCACGCCTTTTCCTCCCCTGTAAGGATGGGCGTATAATCCATTGAGAAATACCGTTTATACAGATCCGCCGTATAAAAAGGCACAGCTTCGTCCAACGCGCGCATTGCATCGTCCAGTTCTTCCTTGAGATCAGGCCGGTTTTTGTTGATCGCATAGTAGATGCCGGATTCTCCCACACGGGTTATGGTCGAGATGCCACGCTCTGCCCAGAAGGATTCTTCCAGCGAAACAAAGCAGTCGATCTCGTGATTTGCCAGCTTTTGCTTCACATCCTCGTTGTTGGAGATGTTGACGTGTTCCGTTTTCAGGCCGTATTTTTCTTCCCATTCGGTCAACATCACCTCCGGTTCCGTTCCCATCAGAACACCGATCTTTTTGCCGTTCAGCGTTTTGTAATCGGAAGCGGAGATGTCTGCGCGCGAGAGATCGGCGTAGAGGTAATATTTTTCCTCCCCCATCGGCTCGTCCGAAAACAGCATCTCCTCAGCGCGATCCTCCGTATAGGAAATAGCGCCCATGATGTCGATTTCGCCGTTTTCAAGTTTTTCAAAGCAGTCCGACCAGTCGCAGGTCACATACTCGAACTGCCAGCCTGTATAGCCGGATAAGGTCTGCAGCAATTCGTAGCCGTAGCCCTTCCTTGCGCCCTTCTCGTTGACATAGTTGAAGGTGTCCTCAAACGAACCAACGCGGACGACCTTTACAGGGGCGATTTCTGCGGCAGCCTTCACAGGGAGCACGGCTGACAGTAGCAACAGTAGGCTCAGCAGCGCACAGACGCTTTTCCGCATCAGCGTCTGCATGGTTTCGCTCGTTCCAAAGTTTTTCATTTTTCCCAATCTTTCTCCGCCCCAGACGGCTGCAGTTTGAGTTCATTTCCGTACCGCCGATTTTAGATTTGATGCCGTTGATCCGCACATCGGTCCGGTCGATGGTATACACGATTTTGGGAATGATGTCTTTTCGTCATTTTAACAAATTCGCTCTTTTATCGTACATACCTTAAAATCGTTTTTATAACTTCATCCATCACAATCGGCTTTGACAAATGTGCGTTCATTCCTGCATCCAGTGATGCCTGAACATCTTCTGCAAATGAATTAGCTGTCATTGCTATAATAGGAATGTTTTTTCCATCCGGTCTGTCATTCATTGCCCTGATTGCTTTTGTCGCTTCATAACCATTCATTTCAGGCATCATGACATCCATCAGGATCACATCAAATGTGCCTTTCGGATGATTTCTGAAAACCTCAACAGCATTCTTTCCATCCACAGCTCTTTCTACATTCATCCCGAACTCTTCCAACTGCACGGTAGCAATCTCTGCATTCAGTTCATTATCCTCCGCAAGAAGGACATTCACACCTGTAAGATCTACCTTTTCCGAAAAACCTGTGTCTGACTTATTCCATTCCTTATCTGTAATTTCCAAAGGAATATCCACAGTAAATGTGGTTCCCTCATGCTTTTTACTCTGCACGGAAATGGTTCCACCCATCATATCCACATACTTCTTTACGATAGCCATCCCCAGTCCAACTCCGTGGTACTGCGTTCTCACATCGGAATCTTCCTGTGCAAATTCCTCAAAAACTTCTTTTATAAATTCCTCACTCATGCCAATACCAGTATCCGAAATGCGGTAACGCATATTTATGTATCCATCCCCGCCCTTTTCCTGACACTGGGCTTCAAATGTAATCGTCCCTCCATCCGGAGTGAATTTTACGGCATTGCTCAGAATATTGACCAGCACATCGCGCAGGCGTGCAGGATCCGCAAGTACATTTGGGATCTTTGCATCTTCACACTGAATCTTAAAGTTGATATCCCTGTTCGTAAGAAAGCCTTTTATAATATCCAATGCAGAATCTGTAATGTTTTTCACATCCGTCGGTACCGGATTGTATTTCACTTTTCCACTTTCGATGTGGGTCAGATCCAATACATCATTGATCAGCGACAGTAAATACTCTGAGCTTTCGTCGATCTTTTCCAGACAATTTTTTACTTCGTCTGACGGATCGTTTTTCATTGCAATACCGGTAAATCCTATGATTGCATTCATCGGCGTCCTCATATCATGGGACATATGTGACAAAAATGCTGTTTTTGCCTTGTTTGCAGCCTGTGCACGCCCTGCCAGTTCCGCCATTTCCTCAGCTTTCTCCTGGGCCGCCTTCTGAGCTTTTTTTCTTGCACTGAGATGCACCATTGTCACAGCCATAGCAGTCAGCAGCCATCCAAAAATAAGAAGAACTAAAACAGTAACAACAGGATGCAGACGGATCCAGTCAACAACTGTCAGCTCTGTTGCTTTGTATGTGGTATACTGTGCTGCAAGATCTTCAACAAGATATTGAGGCATGGCATACATTGCTTTCGTCAGAATACCAGCCAGCGCATGGTTCTCAGTTGATGAAATCACCATGCGGTAGGTGAATGTAGGCTGTTCCAGCAGAGTATATGCCATGGTGCCCGTAGTGTCACTGTTCACAAACGCCTGTGCCATGTAATAGTAGACGAAGGCAGCATCTGCTTTCCCCTTACGGACAGCTTCCATCATTTCCTGTCGGGTACTGCACATCAGTTTTTCTGCACCGGGTGCCATTGCATCTTCAATTGAATTGGATACTGTCTGGTCAACAGTAGCAACAACATTAATTTTCCCATCAAAGTCACGCCGTGTCACCCTTGCCATCTGCATCGTAATGAAAGGTGCCGTAATCCCCCATTTTTTCGTCTCAGCATAGTTATCTGTTTCCAGGCGTGCATCGATGCTAATATCTGTGGTTTCCTTATTTTTCTGATAAGCAATATACTCATCTCTGGTGGCAGGTGTAAGAAACTCATAGGAAATCCCGGCATAGTCTGCAATTCTCCGGAAGTAATCCGGGATAATCCCCTTCATCTCACCATTTTCATTATAAGAATATGGATAACGGGTCGGATCACACAGAACATGAAGCGGGTTGTCCTTGGAATACTGTGAAATTATACTTTTTTCTTTCTCCGTATATTCCAGATTCTTAGTTTGTATGCTTTCATAATTTTTATTATAAAGTGTCGTTTTCCAGTCACCCTCAACTGCATTCATCTGGTCGATTGCATAATTGATCTCATTCAGCAATTCTGTATTACCTTTTTTAACAATGACATAGAACTCGCTGCTGTCAAATTTATCCACGATACGCTCATTGTTTGTTTTCCTCATAGAAGTGGCCGCAATCGCATCAACATTTCCGCTCTGAAGAGCTTCCTCCATCTCTGCTGTCGTATCAAAATAAAATTGATCATATGTAAATCCTTTATTGCCTGCAAAATCCGCAAACTCTTTATCTCGTGAGCTTCCGTTCAAAAGTGCCACACGCATACCGTTGTAAGTACTGTAATTGCCATCCACAATCGTGCTGTTGTCACTGCGGACGGTCAGAATCCCATTATTGGTTCCGATCGGACGTGAAAAACCAAACTTTTCTTCTCTTTCCGGTGTTTTGCGGGGAGATGTTACCATATCAATCTCGCCATCTTCAAGCATCTGCTGCATATCATCCCAGCTCTTATCATATCCGACATATTCGTAATCTACATCCCAATAACGGGCCATCAGCCGAAGAAAATCATAGCCATACCCACTGCGGTTGCCTTCTTCATCCATCACATGATAACCATCCATGGCAAAGAAACCGACTTTGACAGTTTCATGCTGCGAACTGTCCTCGGCTGCATATGCAGTCAGGGGAGAAAATATCATACACACGCATACAAAAACCAGTAACGCTGCCACATATTTCTTTGCGCTCAAAATCATATGAAATCTCCTGTCCATCAAATAGATTTCTCCAGTATAAGTATATCCTTTTCGTCTCAAAATGCAATGTTTTCTTAAGCAGCAACGAAAATCTCAACTTCCACAGCAGCTATTCCGAAACCATCGCGTACAACACCCTTACAGGTGCGATTCTTAAAATATAATGATACTTGCTACAACCCCCTCAATGCTACATACAGTCGCGCCCGGCAAGAGCGCAGACTTCATCGTGACGCGCGAAAACCCGCTGGAGGATCTGCGGGCCTTGCAGCATCTGGAGCTGGTGGTCCGCTGCGGCCGCACCGTGAAGAACCCCTCCCCCAAGCGCAGAAAAGAGGTAGACGCCCCCTGGTTCCCAAATCCGGATCTCTGCCCGGAGCAGCGGCCCGGGTCCCTGCACCTGGTCCAGACCCATGTTGGGGTGGGCTACCGGATGCTCCGTGTGGAGCCCGATGAGCTGTAACGGGTAGATAAGATTTGGCAAAGACCGCCTTTACCCCTTGACAGAGGCAGCCGGGGACTGTTTTAATAGACCTGATAAAAGGGAGTAAAGGGCGGCGCACCGGGTCCTGGACCGGGTGCGCCGCTGCATGGCAGCGTCATCACGGCAGCAATGCCCGATGCCATGTGTTGGCTTGAGACTTTTGTCACAGACACTGTGCTGTGGCAGAAGTCTTTTTTCTTGCCCCGGCACCCAAGCACAAGGAGGCAATGAACAAGCATGAACCTTTTGAACACCTTTGGCAGTCTTTTTTCCAACTTTGGGAACCTGACCTGGCAGATGGTGGTGATGTGGGCCATTGGTGCCCTGCTGATCTACCTGGCCATTGCAAAAAAGATGGAGCCCAGCCTGCTGCTGCCCATGGGCTTTGGAGCCATTCTGGTCAACCTGCCCGGCTCCGGAGCCATTACCCAAGGGGACACCGTAGGCCCCATCTCCGCCCTGTTTGAGGCCGGGATGTCCAACGAGCTTTTCCCCCTGCTGCTGTTTATCGGCATTGGTGCCATGATTGACTTTGGCCCCCTGCTGGAAAAGCCCTGGCTGATGCTTTTTGGCGCAGCCGCACAGTTCGGCATCTTTTTCACCCTGTTTTTGTCCGGGTTCTTCTTTGACCTGAAGGACGCCGCCTCCATTGCCATCATCGGAGCCGCCGACGGCCCCACCGCCATCTTTGTGGCCAACACCCTGGGGTCCCAGTACCTGGGTGCCATTATGGTGGCAGCCTACAGCTACATGGCCCTGGTGCCCATCGTTCAGCCCCCGGTGATCCGGCTGCTGACCACTCGCAAGGAGCGGCGCATCTCTATGCCCTACCAGCAGGGCAAGGTGACCCAGCTCACCAAGATCCTGTTCCCCATCCTGGTCACGGTCATTGCCGGGCTGGTAGCCCCGGCCAGCGTTGCCCTGGTGGGCTTCCTCATGTTTGGCAACCTGCTGCGGGAATGCGGCGTGCTGAACGCCCTCAGCGAAACGGCCCAGAACGTGCTGGCCAACCTGATCACCATCCTGCTGGGTCTGACCGTAGCCGGGCAGATGACCGCCGACAAGTTCGTCCGGCCTGACACCCTGCTGATCCTGGCCCTGGGCCTGGTGGCCTTTGTTTTTGACACCGCTGGCGGCGTGCTGTTTGCCAAGCTGCTGAATCTCTTTTTGCCGGAGGACAAAAAGCTGAACCCCATGATCGGTGCTGCCGGCATCTCGGCCTTTCCCATGAGCGGCCGGGTGGTCAACAAGATGGGTCTGGAGGAGGACCCCCAGAATTTCCTGTTGATGTATTCCATCAGCGTCAATGTTTCGGGCCAGATCGCTTCCGTCATTGCAGGCGGACTGATCCTGACCCTGCTGGTTTAAAGGAGGTACCCCTATGCTTCATCTTTCTTCCTGGACCGCTACCCTGCCTATCCTGGTCATCGGCATGGTAGGTATCCTTCTGGTCATGGGCGTCCTGGTGCTGGCAGTCATGCTGCTGAACAAGCTGACCCACCGGGACTAAGGCCAGACCCTTCCCACACCTGAAAACCGCAGCCCCTGCCGGAGCATCTTGCCTGGCAGGGGCTGCGGTTTTGCATTTTCATTCTTTCCGGGCAGCTGCACGCTGCCTTGCCTCCCTTGTGGTCAGAATTGTGGTCAAGCCTCAATGAGACCCTGGGATAAAACAAAAAAGAACCAACGATTTCTAACATGAAATCGTTGGTTCTGAATGGTCCGAGTGGCGAGAATCGAACTCACGGCCTCTTGAACCCCATTCAAGCGCGCTACCAAAACTGCGCTACACCCGGATATCGCGCTCCGCTTCCCTACCGAAGCGTGGCGACAAGAGATATTATACGCAGAGTGGGGGCATTTGTCAACCATTTTTTGCAATTTTTTCGGGTATTTTTGCAAAAAGTCTGATTTTTACGCACCGGCGCTCTTTTTATTGTTGTGCTGCCTGCCGCAGTGCCTTGTCCTTTTCCAGCAGGGGCTTGAGGTACTGGCCGGTAAAGCTGCCGGGCACTTCGGCCACCTGCTCCGGGGTACCCTCGGCGATGATCAGACCACCGGCACTGCCGCCCTCCGGGCCCAGATCAATGATGTGGTCGGCGCACTTGATCAGATCCAGATTGTGCTCGATGACGATGACCGTGTTGCCGGCATCCACCAGCTTCTGCAGCACCTCGATCAGACGGTGCACATCTGCGATGTGCAGGCCGGTGGTGGGCTCGTCGAGGATATACACCGTTTTGCCGGTGCCGCGGCGGGCCAGCTCGTTGGCCAGCTTCACACGCTGAGCCTCGCCGCCGGACAGGGTAGTGGCGCTCTGGCCCAGCGTTACATACCCCAGACCCACATCCAGCAGGGTCTGCAACTTGCGGGCGATCTTGGGCTGGTTGGCAAAGAACACCACCGCTTCTTCCACAGTCATGTTCAGCACGTCGGAAATGGTCTTTTCCTTATATTTCACTTCCAGCGTTTCGCGGTTGTAGCGGGCACCCTTGCACACCTCGCAGGGCACATACACGTCCGGCAAAAAGTGCATTTCGATCTGCAGGATGCCGTTGCCCTCGCAGGCCTCGCACCGGCCGCCCTTGACGTTGAAGCTGAACCGTCCCGGCCCGTAGCCCCGCATTTTGGCGTCCTGCGTCTGGGAGAACACCGTGCGGATATCGTTGAACACCCCGGTATAGGTGGCAGGGTTGGAGCGGGGTGTGCGGCCGATGGGCTGCTGGTCGATGCCGATGACCTTATCCACAAACTCCAGTCCCTCTATCCCGTCGCATTTGCCTGCGCGGGAGCGGGCACCGTTCAGCTCACAGGCCAGCGTTTTGTACAGGATCTCGTTGATCAGGCTGGACTTGCCGGAACCGGAAATTCCGGTCACGCAGATGAACTCACCCAGCGGGAATTTTACGTCGAGGTTGCGCAGGTTGTTTTCCCGTGCGCCCTTCACGGTGAGGAAGTTGCCGTTGCCGGAGCGGCGGGTCTGGGGCACTTCGATGCGCTTGCGGCCGGAGAGATAGTCGCCGGTGATGCTGCGTTTGGCCTTGCAGATATCCTTCACGCTGCCCGCCGCCACGATCTCACCGCCGTGCACACCGGCACCGGGGCCGACATCCACGATATAGTCCGCATTGCGCATGGTGTCCTCGTCGTGCTCCACCACGATGACCGTATTGCCAAGGTCGCGCAGATTTTTGAGCGTAGCAATCAGCTTGTCGTTGTCGCGCTGGTGCAGGCCGATGCTGGGCTCATCCAGCACATACAGCACACCGGAAAGGGCGCTGCCGAGTTGGGTGGTCAGGCGGATGCGCTGGCTCTCGCCGCCGGACAGCGTGCCCGCCGACCGGGCCAGCGTGAGATAATCCAGACCCACGCTCTGAAGGAATTGCAGACGGTTTTTGATTTCCTTCAGGATCTGGCTGCCGATCTGCTTCTGTTTTTCGGTCAGGTTCGGCTCGTTTTCCCGGATGAATTCCAGCTCTTCCCGGATGGACATCTCGCAGAATTCGCTGATGTTCTTGTCCCCGACCGTTACAGCCAGCACCACCGGTTTCAGGCGTCGGCCGTGGCAGCCCGGGCACTCCACACCGGACATGAAGCTGCCGATTTCTTCCTTCATCCACTCGCTGTTGGTCTCGCGGAAGCGGCGCTCCAGATTCTCCACGATGCCCTCAAACGTATTATAGTAGACACCGCTGCCGAACTCGTTGGTGCGGTGCATCTCGATCTTTTCGCCGTTGGTACCGTAGAGCAGGGCGTTGACCGCCTCGGTGCTCATATCCTTGATGGGCGTGTCCAGCGTAAAGCCGTACTTTTTGCCAAGGCCCAGATAGTACATCTCGCTCACCGAGCCCTCAGCGTAGTACCAGCCGCTGGCCTTGATGGCACCCTCCCGGATGGAAAGGTTCCGGTTGGGCAGGATGCGTTCCTCGTCCACCCGCATGAAGGTGCCAAGGCCGGTGCACTTTTCGCAGGCACCCAGCGGGTTATTGAAGGAGAACAGCCGGGGGGACAGGTCGCTGATGGAGATGCCGTGCTCCGGGCAGGCAAAATTCTGGCTGAAGGTCATCACTTCGCCGCCGCCCACTTCCACCTCGGCCACACCGCCGGTCAGGGCCAGTGCCGTTTCCAGCGAATCGGCCAGGCGGCCCCGGATGCCCTTGCGCAGGGCAAGGCGGTCCACCACCACCTCCACGGTGTGCTTGATGTTCTTTTCCAGCGTGATCTCCTCATCCAGATCGTACAGATTGCCGTCGATCTTCACGCGAGCGTAACCGGCACGGCGGGCGGCCTCTAGCTCCTTCTGCTGGGTGCCCTTGCGCTGACGCACCACCGGAGCCAGCACCATGAACTTGGTCCCCTCTTCCAGCTTCAGGACGGCGTCCACCATCTCGTCCACGGTCTGCTGACTGATGACCCGGCCGCACACCGGACAGTGGGGCACGCCCACGCGGGCGTACAGCAGGCGCAGGTAATCGTAGATCTCGGTCACGGTGCCCACGGTGGAGCGGGGGTTGTGACTGGTGGTTTTCTGGTCGATGGAAATGGCCGGCGACAGGCCGGTGATCTCGTCCACATCGGGCTTGTCCATCCGGCCCAGGAACATGCGGGCGTAGCTGGACAGGCTTTCCACATAGCGGCGCTGGCCGTCGGCGTAGATGGTGTCAAAGGCAGGGCTCGACTTGCCCGAGCCGGACAGGCCGGTCATGACGATGAGCTTCTCCCGCGGGAGGGTCAGGTTTACATTTTTCAGGTTGTGCTCGCGGGCACCCTTGATGATGATCTTATCGTTTGCCAAGGTATTTTCTCCCTTTTCGTTGTGTCTGTGCATGGTTCTGTTTGCGCTCCGTCTCGGCCGCCGAATCCACGGTGGGGTTCTCGCCCCGGCGCAGGCGGTCGATCTGGTCGCGCAGGAAGGCAGCGTGTTCAAACTCCAGCAGCTTGGCGGCCTCCTTCATCTCGCGGGTCAGACGCTCAATGGCGGCTTCCCGCTCCATCTTACCCATGCGGCGGGTGTTGCGTTTGGCGTTCTCGGCCTTGTCGCTGATCTCGATGCTGTCTGCAATGGCCTTGACGATGGTCCTGGGCACGATGCCATGTTCCTGATTGTAGGCCATCTGGATGGCGCGTCGGCGCTCCGTCTCAGTGATGGCACGGTCCATGCTGTCGGTGACCACATCGGCGTACATGATGACCATGCCTTCTGCGTTTCGGGCAGCACGGCCGATGGTCTGGATGAGACTGGTCTCGCTGCGCAGAAAACCTTCCTTGTCGGCATCCAGAATGGCCACCAGGCTCACCTCCGGCAGGTCCAGACCCTCGCGCAGCAGGTTGATACCCACCACCACGTCGATGCTGCCCAGGCGCAGGTCCTTGATGATCTCCATGCGCTCGAAGGTGTCCACCTCGTGGTGCATATACTTGACCTTGATGCCCTGTTCGGTGAGGTAGTCGGTGAGGTCCTCGGCCATTTTCTTGGTCAGGGTGGTCACCAGCACCCGCTCCTGCCGGGCAATGCGGGTGTTGATCTCGCCCAGAAGGTCTACCACCTGCCCTTCCACCGGGCGCACCGAGATGACCGGGTCCAGCAATCCGGTGGGACGGATGACCTGCTGGGCCACCTGGGTGCTGTTCTGGCGCTCATATTCTCCGGGCGTAGCCGAAACAAAGATCATCTGGTTGAGCTTGGCCTCCACTTCCTCAAATTTGAGGGGGCGGTTATCAAAGGCCGACGGCAGACGGAACCCGTACTCCACCAGCGTTTTCTTGCGGGCGTAGTCGCCGCCGTACATGGCGCGCACCTGCGGCAGGGTGACATGGCTTTCGTCCACAAAAAGCAGAAAATCCTCCGGGAAATAATCCAGCAGGGTCGTGGGCATGCTGCCCGGCGCACGGCCCGACAGCACCGCCGAATAGTTTTCGATGCCCTTGCACATGCCCACCTCGTTGAGCATCTCAATGTCGTAATTGGTGCGCTGGGCAATGCGCTGGGCCTCGATGAGCTTGCCCTCTGCGGTGAACTGCTTCACCTGCGCGTCGCACTCGGCGCGGATCTTTTCCAGCGCGGCGGCCTTTTTCTCAGCGCTGACAATGTAGTGGCTGGCCGGGAAGATGGCCACATGCTTGACCACGTTCTGCTTGGTGCCGGTGAGGGGGTTGAACTCGGTGATGCGGTCGATCTCGTCCCCGAAGAACTCCACCCGGATAGCCAGCTCACTCATATAGGCCAGATAAATGTCCACCGTATCTCCGTGGACGCGGAACTTGTTGCGGACAAAATTTACGTCGTTGCGCTCGTATTGCAGGGTAACCAGCTTCTGGCACAGTTCATCCCGCTCCATCTGCATGCCGGGCCGCAGACTGATGACCATGCTGCGGTAGTCAATGGGGTCGCCCAGTGAGTAGATGCAGGACACCGACGCCACGATGATCACATCCCGCCGTTCCGAAAGCGCCGCCGTAGCCGAGTGGCGCAGACGGTCGATCTCGTCGTTGATGGCGCTGTCCTTTTCAATATAGGTATCGGTGCTGGGGATGTAGGCTTCCGGCTGGTAGTAGTCGTAGTAGCTGACAAAATACTCCACCGCATTGTTGGGGAAAAACGAGCGGAACTCGGTGCACAGCTGGGCTGCCAGCGTTTTGTTGTGGGCCAGCACCAGCGTGGGCCGGTTGAGGTTGGCGATGATGTTCGCCATCGTGAAGGTCTTGCCGGAGCCGGTGACGCCGAGCAGGACCTGATCGCTCAGGCCCATGTTGAGTCCCCGCGTCAGCGCCTCGATGGCCTGCGGCTGGTCGCCGGTGGGTCTGAATTGGGAGTGCAGCTTAAAGTCCATAGGGATCCTCCAGAATGCCGTCGTCGCGCATGGAGACGAAATCGCCGTCCGCGACGATGATATGGTCGGCCAGCACGACGCCGACCGCTTCGAGCGCCCGTTTTAAGACCAGCGTGGTCTGCCGGTCCTCGGGGCTCAGTTCTTCGTTCTTACCGATGACATCACTGATGGACAGAATGCCCAGTGCGCGCTTGCCGGCATAGGCAGCGTTGGCATACAGGGCAGATATCTCCATCTCCACACACAGTACCCCCATGGGGCGCCACAGGTCGGTGCGCTCCGGGTGGGCGGAATAGAAGCAATCGCTGGCGAGCACATTGCCG
>OIEN01000905.1_pt1 | contig 15253 bp, 11 predicted proteins | sample 1581741 | NCBI WGS metagenome assembly OIEN01 (sample SAMN01760944, study PRJEB22395) | human gut metagenome | reverse complement strand
CTTATTTTGCGGAAGAAATAGCTAAAAAATTAGATTTTAATAAAGTACATACAATAAGGACAAGAGATATGAGACCTGGAGAAAAAAATGGAAAAACAGGTTTATTTATGACATCAGCAGAATTAGAAAAAATGAGGAAAAATGGAGAGATTGCATACGATTTTAATGTGTTTGGTGGAACATATGCATATAAAAGCGAAGAGATATTCTCAAAAGAAAACTATGTTTTTGAGATGTATTATACGACTATTCAAGATTGGAAAAAGATAAGGCCAGACATAGTAACTATATACATACTACCACGTGATGTAGATGTGGCTTTGCAAAAAGTTAAGCAAAGAAATTTGACTAAAGAAAAAGAAGAAGAGAGAATAAAAGAGACAGAAGAACAATATAAAGAATTCAAAAACAATAAAGAATTGCAGAACATGTTTGATTATATAATATATAACAATTATGACTATGAATCGGAAGAAAATCTTATGAATTTAATAAGAAATATAAAGAATTAAGAGGTAAATGATGAAAGATATATTTTTTAAAGAAGATGAAAATTTTGAGGCAATAATAAGAGAAGTTTTAAAAGATAAAGATGTAAAAAACATGGAACAAATTTCGACTGGGTGGACAAACATTGTGTATGAAGTCGAAACAAATGATGGAAACTATTTTTTTAGGTTTCCAAGAGATGAATTTTGGTCAAGGACTATTGTTAAGGACTGTGAATTTGCAAATTATATTTATAAAAAGACAGATTTCAATACTAGTAAATTAGAACTTAAATATGATAATGGCAGGCCTTTCAGTATGCATAAAAAGATAAATGGAACTCCACTTGCTAAAAAGATGGACAAACTAACTGATGAAGAAATAAAAAATGTTGGAGATGATATTTCAAAGTTTATGTATGAACTTCATAGTTTAGATTTTGAGGAAGACAAGATATTCAATAAAACAAAAAATATTGGATTAAAGTTACAGGATTTTTTAGACGAACTTCTAAATTTACACTTGAGCAAAGATGATCTGAAATTTTGGCAAGAAGAAAAAGCGGATAACAATTGCAAGAACCTAGTACATGGAGATTTGAATCCAAGTAATGTCTTGCTAGATGATAATAATAAAGTAACTGCAGTTATAGATTTTGGTTTTGGTGGATTTGGTAATAAATATGATGATATATCTAGAATAATTGGCGGATGCCCAGAAAAATTTAAGAATAGTATTGTTCAAAGTTATGAATCATATTCGAAAATGCCTGTAAATATGTCAATTTTGGATAGCAAGATAGATGAATGGAGTAACATAGACCAAGGATATATAAATTACATGAGGAGTATAGGAATATACGAATAATTAGGAGGTAAAACTTTTGGAAAGTAATAGATTACTAATAATAGATGGAAACAGTATAATGAATAGAGCTTTTTATGGCATCATGAACTCGAAATCATTGATGTCGGCTGATGGAACTTATACGAATGCAATATATGGCTTTCTATCAATTTTATTTAAGGAATTAGGAGATTTGAATCCCGATTACATTGCTGTGGCATTTGATTTAAAGGCTCCAACACATAGACATAAAATGTATGCAGAATATAAAGGAACCAGACATGCTATGCCAGAGGAATTAGTCCAACAGATGCCTATTATTAAAGAAATACTAAGAGATATGAATATAACTATAATAGAAAAAGAAGGCTATGAGGCCGACGATGTTCTAGGAACAATATCTAAAGAAGCTGCAGAAGAAGGCCACTTTGTTACAATCCTTTCGGGAGATAGAGATACTTTTCAACTTGCAAGTGATAAAGTAACAATAAGAATTCCAAGGACAAAAATGGGAAAAACAGAGACAGAAGATTATGATGATAAAAAGATAGAAGAAGAATATGGAGTTGAGCCAGAGCAACTTATCCAAGTAAAAGGATTGATGGGTGATACTTCTGACAATATTCCAGGAGTACCAGGAGTAGGCGAAAAAACGGCTATAAAATTAATAAAGGAATATGGAAACATAGATAATTTATATAGTAAATTAGCCGAAGGACAAGCCGAGAGCGTAAAGGGAGCCTTGAAAGAAAAATTAGAGAAGAATAAAGAGCTGGCAACTTTATCGAGAACACTTGGCACGATATTAAGAGATGCTCCTCTAGGCGTTGAAATAGAGAATTTAAAGGTAAAGGAATGGAATAGAGACGCAGTAGCAGATAAATTTAAAGAATTACAATTTAATAGATTTATAGAGAGATTTAATTTAAACGAACTAGGGACCCAAAAAGAAAAAAAGATAGAAGATTTATTTGAAATAGAAGAACTAAATAAAGAACAATTAGAAAAAGAAATAGAAAAAATAAGTCGAACTGGAAAGTTTGTATACTATATAGAAAAAGAAAAAATAGAAGACGCAAATGCGATAATAAAAGAAAAATTTAAGACACTGTATTTTTATGATAGTGATAAAATTTTTTATATTAAAAATTTTGAATTAACAAAGAGTATAATATCTGTTTTCGAAGATGAGAATATAGCAAAAATAAGTTATAAAACAAAACCAGATTATATAATTCTTAAAGAACAGAATATAGAATACAATAATATAAAATATGATGCAGAGATTGCAGGTTATAACCTAAATCCGACTGATAAGAATTCTATAGAGGAAATGTCAAAAAAATATTTAGATATTGATATTTCTGAATATGTTTCAAGCAAATTCGAAGATAAAAAAGAAGATGCACAGATAAATTTATTTGATAGTGTTACTGCAAATAATGAAAATCAAGATAAAGAAAATACATTTAAGAATTCTTTAATTTGCTATTGTATTGCAAAATTGGAAGAAATAACTACAAAAAAATTAGAAGAAGCGGGAGCCTTGAATTTATTTAATAATATTGAGATGCCACTTGTGCCAGTGCTTGCACAGATGCAGTTCAATGGCATGATGGTTGATGAAAGCGAGCTAAAAGAGTTTGGAAACACATTGAAAAATCAGGTGGAAAATTTAACTAAGAAAATATATGAATTAGCCGGTGAAGAATTTAATATAAATTCACATCAACAATTAGGGAAAATTTTATTTGAAAAGTTAGAATTGCCAGTATACAAGAAAACAAAAAATGGATATACAACAGATGTTGAGGTGCTGGAAAAACTAAAAGGAAAGCACCCTATAATCGAAAAAATATTAGAGTATAGGACTCTAGCAAAGTTGAATTCAACATATGTAGAGGGGCTTATTCCATACATAAACCCGGAAACAAAGAGAATTCATTCTAGTTTCCACCAGATAATTACTGCAACAGGAAGAATAAGCAGTACAGAACCTAATCTGCAAAATATACCAACAAGAGCCGAGCTAGGAAAGCAAATAAGAAAAGCATTTAAACCAGAAGAAGGCAATATATATATAGATGCAGATTATTCACAAGTAGAATTAAGAGTGCTTGCACATATTTCACAAGATGCAAATATGATATATGCTTTTAATCATGGCGAAGACATACACAAACAAGCTGCTTCAAAAGTTTTAGGAATACCAATTGAAGAGGTAACTAAAGAGCAAAGATCTTCGGCTAAAGCTGTAAACTTTGGAATAGTTTATGGAATAAGTGATTATGGACTTGCAAACCAATTAGGTGTAAGTAACAAAATGGCAAAGGAATATATCAGTCAGTATCTAGAAAAATATAGTGGTATTAAGCATTTCATGGACGATATAGTAGAAAGTGCTAAGGCGAAGGGGTATGTAGAAACGCTTTTCGGAAGAAGAAGATATATTCCAGAAATCAATTCGAAAAACTATATGGTTAGACAATTTGGAAATAGAGTTGCAATGAATACACCAATCCAAGGAACTGCGGCAGATATCATGAAGATTGCAATGATAAATGTTGCCAAAACATTGAAAGAAAGAAAAATTAATGGTAAAATTGTTTTGCAAATACATGATGAATTGTTATTAGAAGTAAAAAAAGAAGATAAAGAACAAGCAAAAGATATACTTAAACAATGCATGGAAGGTGCAATGAAACTTTCTGTTCCACTTGAGGTGGAAATATCAGAAGGTAATGACTGGTATGAAGTAAAATAGAACAAAGGAGTGTGTAATTAGTTTGAAAAAACAATACAAGATTGTTATTGTGATTACAATAGTAGTAATGATATTAGTTACTGCTATAAAAGTATTTAATGTAAAGCAAATTATATTACAAAAAATATACCCTAAAAAGTACGAAGAATATGTAGAAAAATATGCAAAAGAAGTAAATATAGATCCATTGTTAATCTACTCTATAATTAAAGCAGAGAGCAATTTTAAAGAAAAGGCAAAATCATCTAGCGGAGCTCAAGGACTTATGCAATTAATGGAGGCAACGGCAACTGAGATTGCTAATAAGATTGATGAACCGTTAATTGAAGAGGAAAGCTTATTTGAACCTGAAAAAAATATTTTAATAGGTACAACATATTATTCAGAATTATTAAAAATTTTTGATGAAAATATGATACTTGCTGTTACCGCATACAATGCTGGAATAGGTACAGTTAACCAATGGATCGAAAGTGGAACAATAAAAAAAGATGGTAGTGATATAGAGAATATTCCATATAAAGAAACTAATATGTATGTAAGAAAAATTATTAATAATTATAAAATGTACCAATATATTTATGAGTAACTAAAGAGTAAGCTGAAAGGAAACGAATTATGAGGAAGAAAAGAGTAAGTATTAGTGTATTTCAAATATTTATAGCCTTAATAATTATTATAGCTTTAATCATCGGAATTATAGTTGTAAAGAAAAACGTCGTCAGCATCGGTGAAATCAATACGAAAAAAATGGGGGATTTTGCGGGAAGCGGGACAAGCCAGGATCCATACAAAATAGAGAAAGTTGAAGACATTGTAAAGCTATCTGAAAATGTAAAAAGTGGTAAATCATATAAGGACTGTTACTTTGAACTAAGTAATAAACTAGATTTTCAGAGTGAAGAGTCTTATAAAAATTCGAATGTTAAATATGGTGATTTAAATGGTGATGGACAAAATGATGATATAAAGACTGAGCTAACAACAGGAAAAGGATTTCCTGCGATTGGAACTGAAAATTGTGCTTTTGAAGGAATTTTTAATGGAAATGATAAAACAATAAAAAACCTTAATTTTAATGTTTCTGAAAATAGAGAAGAAACAATGCTTGTAGGTTTGTTTGGTAATAATAAAGGGAAAATTTTAAATTTAAAAGTTGTATCAGAAATAGTCCTAGACGAGAATGTGAGTGGAAAAGCAATATATGTTGGAACAATTGCAGCAAAAAACAGTGGCATAATTCAAGCTTGTAAAACTGAAGGGAATATCACGGCTAATATAAATGACGAAAATGTACAGGGAGAAATAGCTGGTATTACCGCAGAAAATTATGGAAAAATATTAGATTCTGCAAATAGCATGAACATAATATCGAACCAGCTTAAAGCAGGTATCGTAGCAAAAAATATTGTAGATGAAAGCATTGAAGAAAGCGGAGAAATTACGAATTGTACAAATGATGGCAAGGTTAGTGAAAATACAGGAACAATGTATTTTGCAGCAGGAATTGTGGCTGATAACCAAAATGGAAGCATTACGAGTTGTAACAATAATGGTAAAATTGAAGGAAAGATTGTTGGCGGTATTGCAGGAAAGTCAACAGGCAACATAGTAGCATGTCAAAATGCTGGAATGATAAATAATTTAAAAGAAGACTCAAAAGATGAAGAATATGCTGGAGGTATTTGTGCGATTATAGATATGGCCACAATAGAAAATTCTAAAAATACCGGAGACATACTTGGAACAACTAATGTTGGCGGAATTGTAGGAGAAAACAAGGGAAAAATACTACAAAGTAAAAACGAAGGAAAATTATCAAAAGTAGAAGAAGTAATTTGTAGGACAGTCAACATTGGAGGAATTGCTGGAAAGAATAGTTCTTCAGCAAGAATATCAAATTCAAAGAATTATGGCAGTATAGAGTCAGAAACCGATACAACAGTGAATATGGGTGGCATTTGCGGCTTATTCTATGGTGATTCTGAAATTGAATACTGCGAAAACAATGGAGGAATGAATGGTTCAGCAAAAGATATCATACCAAATGAAGACAAAGATGAAAAGTGTACATCATGTACAAGCAATAATGGCGGAAGTGCATCATTAGATGAATTTGGACAATTAAACATTGGAATAATATATGGAAAATTCCAAGAAATATAAGGCTGGAATTTTAAAAAATTGTTTAGAAATTTGAATGTTATAATTTCTGAAATAATTTTAATTTTGCAAAAATTAGACCGGAAGCTCGCCTTTTGAGGGGCCCGTAGGAGCCCCGACCAAGAGCGACGTGTCGAATTTTTCAAAATAAATTATTTCAGAAATGAATGATAAAAATTAGTAATGAAAGGAAGTTGATTTATATGTCAATATTAGTAACTGGAGGAGCAGGATTTATAGGAAGCCACACGGCAGTAGAATTATTGAATGCAGGAAAGGAAATTGTTATAATCGATAATTTTTCGAATAGCAAACCAAAGGCTTTAGATGCAATAAAGAAAATAACAGGCAAAGATTTTAAGTTCTATGAAATGAATTATTTAGATAGAGAAAAACTTGAAAAGGTATTTGAAGAAAATAAAATAGATGCTGTATTGAATTTTGCAGGATACAAATCTGTTGGAGAATCTGTTAAAAAACCATTAGAATATTACGATAACAATATTTCTGGATGCCTAGTTTTACTAGAAACAATGAAGAAATATGGAGTTAAAAAATTCGTATTTAGTTCTTCTGCAACTGTATATGGAGAGCCAGAAAGAATTCCTTTAACAGAAGACTGCAAAACAGGTGGTACAACCAACCCATATGGAACGTCAAAGTTATTTATAGAGCAAATTTTAAAAGATTTATATGCATCAGATAATTCTTGGGACATCTGCATTTTAAGATATTTCAACCCAGTAGGTGCTCATGAAAGCGGACTAATAGGTGAAGAGCCTCAAGGAATACCAAATAATTTAATGCCATATGTCGTAAGAGTTGCATCAGGAGAATTAAAAGAATTATCAGTGTTTGGAAATGATTACGATACTCCAGATGGAACAGGTGTTAGAGATTATATTCACGTTGTAGACTTGGCAAAGGGACATTTAGCAGCTTTAAACAAGTTAGATAAAGAAGGAAAGGGACTATATATCTATAATCTTGGAACAGGAACTGGGTATAGCGTTTTAGACATGGTAAAATCTTTCGAAGAGATTACTGGAAACAAAGTTCCATATAAAATAACACCAAGAAGACCAGGAGATATAGCAACATGCTATTCAGACCCTAAAAAAGCAAAGGAAGAACTTGGATGGGAAGCAAAAAAAGGAATAAAGGAAATGTGCGAAGATTCTTGGAACTTTATACAAAAAAATAAATAGAAATATTGTGTACAGATGCTATAGAAAAATGTGTCGAACTATTGACAAAAATGTCGAAAAATAGTAGATTAAACATGCAAACCGATAGAACCGTCCATAAGCTAATTAGAAAGGAAGGGAGTTAGGATGAGTGCAATCTCTAGCATTTGGGTAGGCAGAACGGCTTATCAAATTGTACCGGACCGGTTTTACAGAAAAGGAGACAATGTAAACCACATTAATGGAAGAAAGCTGAAAGAGTGGAATGACAGAATGCCGGACTGGAAGCCCGACATGGATGGAGAATACAGAAATCTCTACTATTATGGTGGAAATCTTAAAGGGATTGAAGAAAAACTTCCGTACCTGAAGGATTTAGGATTTAACATGGTTTATATCACGCCAATCGAGCAGAGTCTGTCGTACCATCACTATGATGTTGGAAATCAGTTGGCAATCGACCCGTGGCTCGGAACTTGGGAAGATTTTGCGTCGTTATGTGCAACAGCTAAAAAATTGGATATTTTAATCGTTGTGGACCTTGTGTTTAATCATATTGGCACGGAGAGCATCTACTATAAAGATCCGAAATATTCTAGCTGGTTAAAGAAAACCCAGAGTGGAAAGCAGATTTTCTGGTGGGGATTCAAAGACATGGCAGAATGCAACACTTGTTGCAAAGAATATCAGGACAATATGGTTATGGTGGCCGAAAACTATGTAGCACATGGTGCAAACGGAATAAGATTCGATTTGGGAGAAAACTTGTCAAAAGACTTTCTCTTCGCAATGCAGAGAATTAAGGAAAAATATCCAGACACGATACTCATTGGCGAAATGTGGGGCATAGCAACAGATAGGGAAGATTCTAAAATATTTGATGGTCAGTTGGATTCTGTAATGAACTATCCAATGGCTGATGCCATTCTTCGCTGGACCAGGTTTGGCTTTGATGGACATTTTTCTTACAACTTTAATCGGGTGTATGGAGAATATCCTAAAGCTGTGCAAAATGTTTTGCTGAATAACATTGGAACACATGACACTCCAACAACTATTACAATGCTTGTTGGAGACAAAATGAATTCTGATGTGTTTGGAAAGAAAATTTGGGACATTGAGGCTCCTTGGCTTCAAGGAGAAAAATTTAATACCTACAAGTTCCGTGAATACGAGGCAGAACACGATAGATTAACAGAAGAGGCATATACCTATGGCAAGAAATTGCTTAAGATAGCGCTTACTGTTATGTACAACATTCCTGGAATTCCGTGTGTGTACCAGGCAACAGAAGTTGCAGATTCTGGTTACAAGGATCCGTTCAACAGAAAACCGTTTCCTTGGGAAGATCAAGATGAAGAAATGAAGGATTTTGTAAGGAGGTTAGGAAAATACCGAGAAGATAATATCGACATTCTTGCAACAGGAGACGCAAGAATAATTCGGGTGTCGAAGGAAATGCTGGAACTCGAAAGAGTAAGTCAAGCAGGAAAACTTCGCATGTTTGTTAACCGTACTGGAGATGTTCAATATATCAACGGGTATGACAACATCCAGAACGCTAATGTGGTGTTTAAAGCCAACAATAGCACCATGAGCGAGTTGACCCCATACGGAATTTTGATTGTAAGAGGTAGCTAAAATTGCATTTGCCCCTTCCATGCCGATATAAGGTGTGGAAGGGATTTTTTAATAAATACTTGACATTAACATAAAAAAACAATATTATATATGTATAAATTGGAATTAATGTGTAAATTAATAGTTATATATGAAGGAGTAAGGGCGTATGCATAGTCAAATGCTTACATCTAGGCTTGGAGGGGAATTAGTCAGCTTTAAGTTAGATGGAATAGAAAAAATACACCATGGACAAGATTGCGTAGATGAAAACGGAAGAGTATATTGGAAACGTCATTTTCCAGTATTGTTTCCAATAGTGGGAAAATTAAAACAAAATAAAACAATTATAAATGGTAGAACATACGAAATGGGGCAACACGGATTTGCAAGAGACATGGATTTTGAACCAATTACAAAATTGGACAATTTTCATTCATATGTTTTAAGGAGCAACCCTAGTACATTAGTAAAATATCCATTCGACTTTTCGTTATATGTAACATATAGAACTGACGAGAACAAACTAACAACAATATACAAAGTAGTGAATGAAGGTGACAATAACATGCCATTCGGAATCGGTGGACATCCCGCCTTTAAAATAAATCAATATGATTTATATAATGATGAGTATTATCTAGAATTTGAAGAAGACGAGAACAAAATACACTTCTTATATTTAGTTGATGGTTTAATCGGTACAGAGTATGCTAAAAACAGAATGACAGATCTTAGAAGGATTCCGATAGACAAAAATTCATTTAACAATGATGCTATAATAATGAAAGGAATAACATCAAATAAAATAAGTTTAAAAAAGAAAACCGGCAACAAAACCTTGCTAACAATGAACTTTGACGGCTTTCCATACCTTGCCGTATGGTCAAAACCAGGAGCTCCGTTCATATGCATAGAGCCATGGTATACAACCGCTGATGCAATAAAATCAACAGGAGTATTTACGCAAAAAACAGACATGTTAACATTAGCACCAAGAAAAGAGTTTGAATGTAAGTATACTGTTGAATTCTTTAACTAGTAGTTGAAAAATAACTGGGAAGAACTATAAGAAAGGGACTTTATCAAAAATGACAAAAATTATATTTATAATTATTGAGTTAATTGTTCTTGGAATTTCTGTAATAATGATATATGATGCTAGAAAGATAGCGACAAAAACATTTAGCTCAAATGAGACGAATGAAACAACGAAAGTATTGAAAATAGTTGGTTTTATTGCTCTAATAATAAGCCTATTAATGATATATATTACAAAAATAAAAATGTAAGAAAATAAAATGTGAAACAAAATTGATGTAAAAGACCAAAAATGTTTCACATTTTAATTTTTGTAATATAAATGTGAAACAAAATTAATGAATAAAGTCAAAAATGTTGTATTAATATATAAGGAATCGAAAAAATAAAATTAATATTACAATTGTATTACAAACAGGGAAAATACTTGTATTGTACATAATTTATTGTGTATAATGTTGATATAAAATAGAGAGGAGGAATATCAATTCACTTTTCTGTGAAATTGATAAAACAGAAGATGATGAAAAAAATAATGAAGAAAGAAACAAATGGAATAACCCTAATTGCTCTAGTAGTAACAATAGTTGTCTTATTAATTCTAGCAGGCGTAAGCATTAACATGGTACTAGGACAGAATGGAATTGTTACAAAGGCGAAAGAGGCAAGAGACAAAACAGAACAAGCAAAGCAAAATGATTTAGCAAGCATGGATCAAGTTGTTAAAGACATGGATGACATACTAAATGACAACGGAACATCTGGAGGAGACGACACACCAACAGCAACAAAAACACTTGTAGAAGCATTCAATGCAGGAGAACTAAAAATAGGTGATTACGTAGAGTACAAACCAACAGCAAGACAAACATACACAAGTGCAACAGACGAAAATGGCTGGGCAGACCAAACATACACAGTAGACACAACTACAACATGGAGAGTGCTGGGATTAAGTGATGACGGAAGTCAAGTACTATTAACATCAGGAAGCCCAATAAAAAAGGATATGAATGCAAGCTCAACAAACGACTGGGACAAGGATCCATACCTATATATGAAAGGTGCTTATGCGTATGTAAATTGTGAAAAAATGTTAAATGACATTTGTGCAATCTATAGCACAGATTTAGGAACAGCAAGAAGCATGACAATAGAAGATATAAATAAAGCATGTGGAGTAAAGGTAGAAAACAATACAGTATATTTAGAATCAGATACAAGTAAAACAAATATAGACAAATGGAAAGTATTAGGACAAACATATACTTACACAGCATCTGATTATACACCAGAAAGTTATATAGATGGAAAGAAAAATGCAACAGCAGGCGAAACTGTAACAGCTACAGGATATAATTATGATATAAAATCAATGACTGGAACTAAAATAGGAAATACAACGTTAGGAAGCCTATTATTTGATAAAACAACAGACGATGATAATTATGCAAAAGCATATTGGCTGGCTTCTCCTGGTGTGTATGTGGCCTCTTCCTCTGCTGGCTTCGGGCCTGGCCTTGTAGACGTTAATGTTGGTCCCGGCTACGGCGATTTCAACGCGGATGGCTTCTGGAATGCGGGTAGGCGTGCTGTTCGTCCCGTAGTTTCTCTGAAATCTGATGTCACAACAGCACAAGTAAAGAAATTGGCAAATCAAACGGAAGACGATTGGAGTGACTATACAGCACAATGGAGTACAAGTGGAGACGCAAGCAACGGTGAAGCTGGAAATCACGGAAACTAAATCATATTAATATAACAAAATATAAATATGAAAGAAGAGATTTTATGGAGAGATTTATCAAAAAGACTAAAGGTATAACATTAATCGCATTAGTAGTAACGATAGTTGTCCTATTAATTCTAGCTGGTGTAAGCATTAACATGGTACTAGGACAGAATGGAATTGTAACAAAGGCGCAAGAAGCAAGAGATAAGACAGAACAAGCAAAGCAAAATGATTTAGCAAGCATGGATCAAGTTGTTAAAGATATGGATGATATTTTAAATGACAGTGAAAGTCCAAGTGTGGATTGGGATGAAATCCTAAAAAAAGCAGAAGAAAATCCAGACCAATTTAGAGACAAAGAACAACAAAGTTCAAATAAAGATATAGGAATAGGAACAGATGGAAAAGCAGTAAACCTGGACAAGTGGAGTTATGGTACTGATACTAAGAATAAAGTGGCATTTTTAAAAGGGGAACAAGGATGTGTAAGCTACCCAGGATATGTTGGAAAAATAGAAAACGGTAGAATAGTAGGAAAAGTACCTCAATATATAAAGAGAGATGGAGAAGATATTTGGTGTGAGGTAAAAGATCTTACAAATACGTTTATTAATTGTGACGATTTAGTCATAGCTCCGGAAATTCCAAGTGGTGCTACAAATATGAGAAGTACATTTTATGGATGTACAAGCTTAACAACAGCTCCAAAGATTCCAGATGGTGTTACAAATATGAGTAGAACATTTAGGAAATGTACAAGCTTAACAACAGCACCAAAGATTCCAGAGAGTGTTACAGATATGAGCAGTACATTTGAGGAGTGTACAAGGCTAACGACAGCACCGAAAATACCGGAGGGTGTTACAGATATGGACCGTACTTTTTCAGATTGTAAAGGCTTGACAATAGCACCAGAAATACCAGAAGGAGTTAGAAATATGGCACTGACATTTTATGGATGTGTAAATTTAACCACAGCACCAACAATACCAAGTAGAGTTACTAATATAGCAGGTATATTTTATAGTTGTGAAAAGCTTACAGGAGTAGTAGTAATAAATGCAGAACAACTTACCGCTAATAGTGGAAGTGGGTACTATCGTGATAATAATGGATATACTGATTGCTTTTTTGGTACAGAATTACCAATTACACTTAAAGGCACATCACCATATCTTGAAAGGATAGCGGCTGATCGTAGAAATGTAACAGTTGCACAATAGAAGAAAAAAATTAAACTTATAGAAACATTGTTTTCTATAAGTTTATTTGTATAATAAAAAGTGAAAAAAATATATGAAAATGCAAAGAGTTATGGTATAATAAGTGCTATAAAACGAATGAATAGTTAGAAATGGCTGAAAGATTAATAGCATTAGTAGAAATTTATATAAAAGAGGAGATTAATTTTATATGGAAAAGAAAACATTTTATATTACAACGCCAATTTATTATCCTAGTGGCAAATTCCATTTAGGAACAGCGTACACAACGGTGCTTGCAGACACAATAAAAAAATATAAACAGCAAAGAGGATATGATGCACGAATGCTTACTGGTCTTGATGAGCATGGGCAAAAGGTTGAGCAGGTTGCTGTTAAAAGAGGATTAACTCCACAACAACATGTTGACGAGATTGCAAAGCAAGCAAAAGACTTGTGGAAATTGATGGACGTTCAATATGATGATTTTATTAGAACAACAGAGGAAAGACATATTAAAATCGTAGAGAAGATTTTCGATAAATTCATGGAGCAAGGCGATATTTATAAAGGAGAATATGAAGGCTGGTATTGTATGCCATGCGAAACATATTTTACAGAGACACAATTAGTTGATGGAAAGTGCCCTGACTGTGGAAGAGAAGTTAAGAAAATGAAGGAAGAATCTTACTTCTTTAATATGAAGAAATATCAAAAGAGATTGGAAGAGTTCTATGAGCAAAATCCAGATTTTATAAAACCAGAGTCTAGAAAGAACGAGTTATTCAATAACTTTATAAAGCCGGGATTAGAAGACTTATGTGTTACAAGAACAACTTTTGATTGGGGAATAAAAGTACCAAAAGATCCAAAGCATGTAATTTATGTTTGGCTAGACGCATTAACAAACTACATAACAGCATTAGGATACATGTCAGATGATGATACTTTATTTAAGAAATACTGGCCAGCAGACTTACAAATAGTTGGAAAAGATATAATAAGATTCCATGGAATTTATTGGCCAATTTTCTTAATGGCACTTGGACTACCAATACCCAAGAAACTATATGCACATGGTTTCTTAATGATGAAAGATGGAAAAATGTCTAAATCAAAGGGAAATGTTGTGTATCCAGAAATGCTTGTAGAAAGATATGGATTAGATGCAACTAGATACTTCTTATTAAAAGAATTCCCATATGGTCAAGATGCAATATTTACACCAGAGGATTTTGTAAATAAATATAACTTTGATTTGTGCAATGATTTAGGAAACTTGCTAAATAGAACTATAGGAATGGTAAATAAATATTTTGGCGGAAATGTGCCAAACTATAAAGGAAGAATAAACGATGTTGATGCGGATTTAGAAGAGACTGTAGCAAGCAAAATTACAGAATACGAAAACAACATGGAAGACTTACATTTTTCAAATGCAATAGAGTCAATATGGGGAATAATCTCTAGAGCAAACAAATACATAGACGAAACAGCTCCATGGACACTTGCAAAACAAAAAGAAACAGAAAAACTAGAATCAGTAATGAGCCATCTAGTAGAAGCTCTACGAATTGTAGCCATACTAATAAAACCAGCAATGACAGAAACATCAAATAAAATTCTAAGCCAACTAGGAATAAAAGAAGAAGCAAGCAAAGAATATGATACAATAAAAGAATTTGGCAAGACAACATCAAACTTAAAAGTAATAGAAAAAGGCGAGCCAATATTCTTAAGACTAGATGCAAACGAAGAAATAGAATACATAAAAAACAAAATGAAAGAATAGTTTTTTATAAAATAATAAAAAATACTATTAAAATATAACCCCAATACAGCAAAAATACAGCAAAAATACAACTAAGATATAATCCAAATATAACTAAAATATAGAAACAAAGAGTCATAATAGTTACAAAAAAACATATACTTGTTAATAACTTACCGAGAGTTAGGAGGCATGTATATGTTTTTTGTATTCAATAAAAGAAAAATTGGATCATACCTTATATCGATTGGAACTGTAGCAATCCTATTTTCTGTTGCTTTATTTGGCGGACATTTTGGGGACGGAGAAAAAAATGTAATAGCAACTTCAGCACCAAATATAAATAATTTGCCAATATATAAAGTAGAAACTGAAACAAAAAAAGTGAGTTTGAGTATAAACTGTGGGGAAAATGTAGAAAATATAGATAATATATTG
>OIEN01000896.1_pt1 | contig 15352 bp, 11 predicted proteins | sample 1581741 | NCBI WGS metagenome assembly OIEN01 (sample SAMN01760944, study PRJEB22395) | human gut metagenome | reverse complement strand
AGTCAAAGACCGTCAAACTTGATAGTTAATTATACAAAAATGTGTTAAATTCACGATGATCAGTGAGACTGTTCTCAATAGTTTTGATTTTAACATTTTGACATAAATTGTTGTTAAACTAATTATAGTCCTAGCTAATTATTTTTCCCCGCAGTGTAAGAGTCAACAGTGACAATCACAAACTACAAATAAATAATCCTTGTGAACGAGGAATTCTCCATGTGGCAAATTCCAAAAACGCGGTAAAGGTATAAATCTTTTGAAGAAGAGCAATAGTTTTTTCTTAGAATATAATGAAAAAGGTTTTAATGTTTAAGAGAGAATTCGCATCCGCAGAAGGTCTGGTTATACATGTCCCATTCCTTTATCAAAGCGTTTCGGCGTTCCTGAAGACCGCCACGACGCCAGTTCTGATTCCACCACAAGACTTTATTACGTCCGGACAAAAGGGACTCCGGACCTACCTCAGAATCCAAATCGGTAACGGATTCATTATCACAAGCACCGTTGACAACATCGCAGGCCCAACGGCCGGCCGTATCGACCTGCTCCAGGTCCTTCCAACGGGAAGAGGCCAGGGTTGTGGTCAGGAGGGTGTAGCCGTTCGCCACGGCATAGCGTGCCGCCCGCAGAAGGCGGAACTTGAAGCATTCAAGGCAGCGAGGACCGCGCTCGGGCATATCGGCGATGCGGATGACCGATCCCTGAACCTGCCGATGAGACGCTGCGCCACCGGAATTGGTCGCTTCGACAGACTCAGCGACCGGGATTGTCTCCAACTGACGGACAAAGGCCAGCCATGCGGCGTGATCATATTCATCATCAATCGTCTCCAAACCATGAGCGGCGGCGTAGCGGCACAATTCGTCACGACGTATGGAATATTCATGGAAAGGGACGATGTTGGAGTTGCTGAAGAATATTCCTGGACGCAGACCTTCACCCACCATCCACTCGATGATGGCGGTCGAACATGGAGCGCAGCAGCAGTGCAGCAGGATGTGCTCTTGCGAGAGGTCACAACCTTCCGGCGGCTCTGGTGAGAATCCTTTTTTATGAATATTCTTGTTCGGCATTTCTGTAACAAACCTTGGATTTGCGGCGAAGTTCACCGCGTCAAAGTTCATGAAAACAAACATAACGATTTTTCTTGAGAAAACAGAAGTTTCAGGCGTGGCAGTTAAAAGACTGTAAACCAAGTAATTGAATAAAACATCCTCTACAGAAAACAAGAGTAGAACACTGCTTCAAGACATTAATAATCAGCGAATTGACTGCCACGGAATTTCTCGGTTCGCAGATCCGCAATACAAATCCGATTTTGCCGTAAGAACTTTTAATGCTAACTTTAACGGAACGAAAGCCCGAGCCGACTCGCAGCGGGCTTTATGTCTTGGAAGACACCATTCAGAAAGGATAAGCATCCTCTTTGGATTTGCAAGCGGTGGCAAAGTAACGATGACGCGGCTGTTATTGGGCATAAGCCCAAAGTTTATGATTTCATTGAACTCAACCGGCAACCATTGACAAACAACAGAAACAACAGGAGCTATGATCGAAAAGGACGAGAGATTCACATTGGCGGAGAGATATGTGGAAGAGACCGGTGTCTCCGTGTTCCTGACCGGCAAGGCCGGAACGGGAAAGACAACGTTCCTTAAGGAAATCGTGCGGCAGACATCCAAACGGTTCGCCGTCGTGGCCCCAACCGGAGTGGCGGCCATCAATGCCGGCGGAGTGACCATACATTCGTTCTTCCAGCTGCCGCTTTGTCCGTATCTACCTGACGTAAAAGAGCTTGTTACCGAATATCAGATGCCGGAGCGGATGCGTTCCCTGCGCAAGGAAAGGGTGAAGATCCTGCGGACTCTTGACCTTCTGATCATCGATGAGATCTCGATGGTGAGGGCCGATATTCTGGATGCGATCGATGACATCTTGAAGCGCTATCGGCGCAACGACCGGCCGTTCGGAGGGGTGCAACTGTTGATGATCGGGGATATTCAGCAGCTTCCGCCGGTCGTACGGGAGTCGGAGAGGCCGTTTATGGAGCAGGTATATTCATCGCCTTTCTTCTTCAATTCCAAGGTGTTGCAGCGGCTGCCGTACGTAACGATCCAGCTGGAGAAGGTCCACAGGCAGAGCGACAGGATATTCCTTGACATTTTGAATGAGGTGAGGTCGGGAACGCCGAGTGAATGGGCTCTGAGCGAGCTGAACAAGAGGTTGGACCCTGGTTTCGTTCCGCCTGAGAATGAGCGATGGATCCGTCTCACGACCCATAACGCGCAGGCGGATTCGGTCAACGAGGCGAAAATGAACGCCTTGAAGACCGACGAGGCGACTTTCGAGGCACAAGTCGAAGGAATATTTCCGGAAAACGCCTATCCTGCTGAGACTCAGCTTCGTCTGAGGGTCGGGGCGCAGGTGATGTTCGTGCGCAACGACACTTCCGGCGAGGCGCGCTACTACAACGGAAAGATCGCGACTGTCGAGAAGGTCAAGCCGCAACTGATCGTACAGGACGAAAGCGGTGACAGAATCGAAGTCACGACCGAGAAATGGGAGAACATCCGCTATGGACTGAATGAGGAAACCGGTGAGATTGAGGGGATTGTGGACGGCACTTTCGAGCAGGTTCCTCTGCGTCCGGCCTGGGCGGTGACGATCCATAAGAGCCAGGGACTGACGTTCGACCATGTCATCATCGACGCTGGAGCGGCGTTCTCGTTCGGCCAGGTCTATGTGGCCCTTTCCCGCTGTCGCACCCTCGAAGGTATCGTCCTGACCACCCCGATCACCCGGCGCTGCACGTTCACCAGCGAGGAGGTCACGGCGTTCGAAAGCAGCCGCGAGCCGGCGGATGAGGTGCGCCTGAAGCTGCCGGCGATGTCCAATGAATATTTCACCTCAACCCTTTGCGATGCCTTTGACCTTCAGCGGCTTCGCTACCTCTACAACAGGGTTAACCGAATATATCAGGTTAACCTGTCGAATCTCTATCCGGATCAGGCGTGCAGGTTCAACACGGTCGGTGCTGGAATATCGGAACCGGTTGGTGAGACAGCACCTCAACAGGACTCCGGCAAAGATAACCAAAAGACTTTCGCCGGAATCCGTTCGCTCAGCGACACGGCCCAGAAGTTCCAGAAGCAGATCCGCTACATCGCCGCGTCCATCCACAGCGGCGCGCCGGACGACTTCCCTCTCCTGCGGGAGCGCGTCACCAAGGCTTGTGAATATTTCCGGAAAGAGTTGAAGCCGTTGGCTTTGTTCGCCTCTCCGCTGACACTCGTCGAAATAGATGACAAGGAGGTCAAGAAGGCTTTCAAGGCGGCGGCCGAGGAGTTTCTAAGCGAGTTACGGTTCAGGTTGACGCTCTACGAGACTATCCTGTCGGAAGGATTCAGCACGAAAGAGTACCATAAACTAAAGGCAGACAATGAGTTGTCGGAGGCCAGATCGCTAAAGGCGTTGGCGAGGTCGTTCTCGGAGGCAGCTGGCGGTTCGCTTCGACAGGCTCAGCGACCGGATGCGGACGGTGAGCCTGTCGAACCGCCCATCGCAAAACAGACCCAAAAACCAGCCGACAGACAGTCGCAGGAAGAATCAGACACCTACACCGGCAGCACCCATCCGGAACTGGTACAGGCACTGATCGACTGGCGACGGGAAAAGTACCAGAAAGACAACGTCCCCGCCTACATCATCCTCCACCAGAAAACCCTCCTGGCCATAGCCGACCTCGCCCCTACCACCCGTGAGGAACTTCTCACCGTCAAAGGCTTCGGCAAATCCAAGTGCGACAAGTACGGCGATGAGATCCTGGATGTCATCCGGCAAGGTCTCAAGAGCAAATGACAGCTAATTCAATAATAATCCTATGCCAAAGATGCGGTCACGGCGAAAGGCAGGAGAAAGACTCTGATGGCGAATAATCGTCACAAGCCAAGATGATGCGTTCAATATTAATCATTTTTTATTAATATTGCGGTCCGGAAGCCGTTGCTTAGTAAGTTTTTTCAGAATCGCTTGACCACAAGGCCGCTTCCGGGACATCAGACAAACGCTATGCAGAAGAGACACACAGACAGAGAACGGTATTTCAGGGAGTTGGCGCAGACTTCCAGGGAGTTTTACATTGACTATCTCCGGAAGTTCAAGAATATCGGAGCCGGAACACGGGTGCTGGAGATTGGCTGCGGCGAGGGCGGAAATCTTCTGCCGTTCGCCGAAACGGGATGCTCCGTGACAGGCATAGACCTGGCTGCCAACAAGATAGCCAACGCCAAGGAATATTTCGCAAAAAGGAATATGCCGGGCGAGTTCATCAGCGGAAACTTTCTGAATATGCCTCCTCGTGACTGCCGTTTTGACATCATCCTGATCCACGATGTGATAGAGCACATCGAGCCTGAAGACAAACCAGCCTTCTTCTCAGGTCTTAAAAAGTTCCTGAAGCCGGACGGAGTCGTGTTCTTCGGATTCCCGGCCTGGCAGATGCCGTTCGGAGGCCACCAACAGATCTGTCGGAGCGGTGTCTGCTCCAAAGTTCCGTTTATGCATCTCTTGCCGGCCAGCCTTTACAGAGGCTATCTAAGAATATTCAAGGAAGATCCAGCCAAGATTGATGAGCTTCTGAGCATCAAGCGCTCGAAGATGACTCCGGAGAAGTTCGAGCGCCTTTGCAGAGAAACCGGTTTCCAGATCATGGAGCGGAAACTATGGCTGATCAGCCCACACTACAAGGCCAAGTTCCATCTTCGCCCGACCCGTCTGCGTCTCGGCCTCGACCACATCCCGTTCCTCCGCAACTTCCTCTCCACCTCCTGTTTCTACATCGTCTCGGCAAGGTGATGCGTTGAAATCAGTCAATGTCCTTGACGACATATTCAGTGGAGCCAAGACCCATTTCCTCAGCACGGTACACGATGCGGATGCCGTGACGCTGGCTGATCCTGTCGAGGAGGGCCTGTGTGTCGTTGTCCTTGTCTTTCGGAAGGTTGAACACCTGATCGAGGCAGAACTTGTCAAGGGCGACCGGATCGAGGGAAGCTGCCATTCCGATGTCCTTTATTGTCGGCTTGTGAGGATCACCGTCGCAGTCACAGTCAATTGAGAGATTATTAAGGACATTGATGTACACAATTCCTTTCTTGGCGGCGAAATAATCATTGACGGCCTGGGCGGCGGCGGCCATCGACTCGATGAACGGAGTGTTGCCCTCCGGGCTTTCGTCCCACTTCTCAGGAAGGTTCTGCCACAGAAGCTGATAGTCCTCAGCCTTGCCAGCCGTGTGGATGTACGCCTTGCCGTTTCGGGAAGCCACACCGATGGAAGCGTTCTTCAAGGCTCCACCGAATCCACCCATCGCGTGTCCTTTGAAGTGCGACAAGTCGATCATAAAATCGTAATTGGCGATGTGAGAGCCGACTATGTCGTACTTGATCCATTTGTCATCCTTCACAGGAATCTTAATCTCGCCTTCCGAATCCATAATGTCCACCGGAGCGATCTTGTCATAGCCTCTTTCAGCGATCGCCTTGAGGTGATCCTCTGTGTTGCAGCGGTTTCCGCCATAGGCCGTGTTGCACTCAACTATGGTTCCGTTGACTTTATGCACGAGCGGTGCGATAAACTCTGGCCTCAGATGATTGGACTTCTCGGACTCTCCTGTGGAGATCTTTACGGCGACTTTCCCCTGCGCCTCAACACCCAACGCCTCGTACAGTTTCACAAGAGCCTCTGGAGAGATGTCCTTCGTAAAATACACGACCGGGGTTTCCTGCTTACCCTTGTTGTTCCCGTTGCATCCACATAACATCATCGGCAGCGACAGCAGTGTCGCCATCATCACACTCTTAAACGCTAATCCTTTCATATTCATTATTGTGCTAAAAAGTTTATCTCAGTCTTGGGCTTGCAAATCCAAACCACAAGATAAACATTTTCTATTAATTGGCGTGTATTTTGTTATAAATCTGGCGCTAAAACGTTATATTTAAGCGTTTGTGAATTTCCTTCAAAAAACTATTGCTTTATAGAAAAACATACCTATCTTTGCAGTGTATTAATAAACTAATACACAAAACAGGTGGGAAATATCCGGTCACAGAGCTTGTCGAAGTGACGGAAGACCAGTAAAGAAGACAAGACAATCTTCAAGAAGTATATGAAAAAGAAACAACAGCCCATAGGGCAAAAAAGATAACAACCAAATGCTGATTGAACTAAAAGATGTCAACAAGACCTATCAAGGCGCGCAGCCTCTGCACGTGCTGAAGGGCATTGACCTTACCATAGGAAAGGGAGAGTTTGTCTCCATCATGGGAGCTTCGGGATCAGGCAAATCCACGCTTCTGAATATTCTTGGAATATTGGACAACTACGATTCTGGTGAATATCGCATAAATGGCAACCTGATCTGGAATCTCTCCGAAACAAAAGCCGCCGAGTACAGGAACAAGATGATCGGATTCATATTCCAGTCCTACAATCTGATAGGGTTCAAGACGGCGGCGGAGAATGTCGAGCTGCCGCTTTTCTATCAAGGTGTCGGACGGCAGAAGCGGCACAGGATGGCGATGGAATTTCTGGAAAGACTTGGGCTGAAAGAGTGGGCTGACCACTATCCTAACGAGATGTCCGGTGGACAGAAGCAGAGGGTGGCGATCGCCCGCGCGCTGATCACAAAGCCGGAGATCATCCTTGCTGATGAGCCTACAGGAGCCTTGGACTCAAAGACTTCCGTGGAGATTATGAACCAGCTGCGGGAACTCAACGAGAAGGAGGACATGACCATCATCGTGGTGACCCACGAGAGCGGGGTGGCCAACTTCACCAACAGAATCATCCACATCAAGGACGGAATCATCGGCAAGATCGAGCAGAACATTCGTCACGACGCCTCTCCGTTCGGCGAGGGCACTATAATGAAGTAAGCCATGAGAGATCTGTTTGAAGAAATCTGGAGCAACATACGGCGCAACAAGCTTCGCACCGCCCTCACAGGCTTCGCCGTGGCCTGGGGAATATTCATGCTCATCTTTCTGTTGGGAGCGGGCAACGGCTTGATCCACGCCCTTGAGAGCAACAACAGCGACTACATGACCAACACGATGAACGTCTGGGGAGGCTACACTTCCAAGCCGTACAACGGAATGCGGGAAGGCCGAAGGATCGACTTGAACGACAAAGACATAGACATCACCCTCGGCCCGAACTTCGCGGATAATGTGGAAAAGGCCGGCACAATACTCACCCAAGCGAGCCTCACCACAAGCTACGGAAAGGAATATATCGTCAAGCAGGTCAGCGGAGTAAGCCCTGAATATTCAGAAATGAACAAGCTCAGCCTCCTCTACGGCAGGTTCATCAACGAGATAGACATCAAGGAGAGGAGAAGGGTCATCGTGATGGACAGCAACGACGCGAGGGAGCTTTTGGGCGTGACGGGAGAAAAGGAGGAAGGTCTTACGGCTCTCCAGAAAGCGGCAGCGGCGGAAGCGTTGGTTGGGAAATATGTCAAGATCAACTCTTCGATGTTTCAGGTCATCGGCATCCTCAGGCCGAACGAGAACGGTTGGTCCAGCCTCTACGCTCCGATCACCACCATCCGGACAATCTACAACAGGGGCAAAGATATTGATGAATATACTTTCTCGTTCCACGGGCTGGACACCGAGGAAGACAACAGGGCGTTCGAGGATCGGCTGCGCGCATCGCTGAACAACAACCACAACGCCGCCCCGGACGACAAGAGGGCTGTGGGAATATGGAATCTCCTGACAATGAGCATGGAGATGAACAAAGGAATGTTGATGATCCGCACAGCATTATGGATCATTGGAATCCTGACACTGTTGAGCGGAATCGTTGGGGTCTCCAACATCATGCTGATCTCCGTCAAGGAGCGGACACACGAGTTCGGGATCCGCAAGGCGATCGGCGCGAGCCCGTGGGCCATACTGAAACTGATCATTTCCGAAAGCATCATCATCACCGCGTTCTTCGGCTACGTCGGAATGGTGCTCGGAGTTCTGGCCAACGAGTGGCTCGATCATATTTCCGGAAATATGGTGATGGACTTCGGGCTTTTCCAGCAGACGGTCTTTAAAGATCCTACGGTCGGCCTGAACGTCTGCTTCGGAGCCACAATCCTGCTGGTCATCGCCGGCACCATCGCCGGCCTCGCCCCCGCCCGCAAAGCCGCAAAGGTCCGCCCGATCGAAGCCCTCCGTAGCGAATGATAAAATAAGGAGACAACTGAAAACCAATTGAATATATTCATAAATAATTGTAAGGAAATTATTAAATTTCATAGAATGAAATTTTTCGATATAGACCGATTCAAGGAAATCCTTGACACGCTGACCCGCAACAAGGGACGGAGCCTGCTGACCGGGTTCGGGGTGTTCTGGGGAATATTCATGCTGCTGTTCCTGCTGGGCGGCGGCGACGGGTTCAAGGTGATGCTGAACCAGCAGATGGGAGGGTTTGCGTCCAACTCGGCGATGATCTGGTCCCAGAACACGTCCAAGCCATACAAAGGCTTCAACAAGGGACGTTACTGGGAGATGAACATCAAGGACGTGGAGATTCTCAAGGAAAAGGTTCCTGAAGTGGACATCGTGTCGCCTCAATGCTTCAGTTGGTCCAGAGGCGAGGCAACCTACGAGGACAAGTCATCAAGGTGCAACGTCAAGGGGTTGAAGGCCGACTTCGCTGAAATAGAGACACCGACGATAGTTTACGGACGCTACATCAACGAGATGGACGTGGTGCAGAAACGCAAGGTCTGCGTGATAGGAAAGCAGGTTTACGAGAACCTTTACGCAAAGGGAGTTGACCCGTGCGGAACAAGGATCAAGATCGGCCCGGCATATTACCAGGTCATCGGAGTTGACTACAACGAACACAGTGTCATCAGCTTCGGAGGCAGGCAGACCGAGGCCATTGTGATTCCGATTTCCGTAGTGCAGGCCGTTTACAATATGGGTGACAAAGTACAGGTGATGGCGGTCACGGCTAAAGAAGGGATCGTGATGAGCGACATCATCCCGAAGATCAGAAAAGCCATCGCAAGCAACCACTACATAGACCCGACAGATGAACAGGCAGTCACCGTCCTCAACACCGAAATGTTTTTCATGATGATAGACAGTCTGTTCAAAGGCGTGAACTTCCTGATCTGGCTAATTGGAATCGGGACGTTGCTGGCCGGTGTGATCGGCGTCTCGAACATTATGATGGTGACGGTCCGGGAACGTACCACGGAAATCGGAATCCGCCGAGCCATTGGAGCGACTCCGAAGATGATTCTATCGCAGATCATCTGGGAAAGCATCCTGCTGACAGCCGTGGCCGGAATGTTGGGCCTGCTGTTCTCGGTGCTGATCCTGCAAGGATTGGAGCTGGCCTTCACGACAGACGGTATCCTACAGGCTCCGTTCCAGATCAGTTTCTGGACAGCGGTCGGAACTCTTCTCGGGCTGACGGTTCTCGGAGTCGTGGCAGGACTCGCCCCGGCGGCCAGGGCGATGAGCATCAAACCGGTGGACGCTATGAGGGATGAATAAGCCGCTTCTGGAACAAGACATATTAAGGATGAGCAAACATATTCAAAGATAGATAGTCAAGAATCAATATTCGGAAATAAAAAGTCAAGCAATATGAAAAAGTATTTCAAGTACATTCTGTTCGCCGCCATCATCGTGGTGTTCGCTGGCACATTCTACTTCCTTTGGAAAAAGTCACGTCCGCAGGAGATCCGCTACGAGGAGCTTTCCGCCGAGATCGCCGACATCAAGAAGACCACCCTCATCACCGGCACCATTGAGCCGCGTGACGAGGTGAACATCAAGCCGCAGATCAGCGGCATCATATCCGAGATCTACAAGGAGGCTGGTGACCAGGTGAAGGAAGGCGAGGTGATCGCCAAGGTCAAGGTCATTCCTGAGATGGGTTCGCTGAGTTCGGCGCAGAGCCGTTTGCGCATCGCCGAATTGAACCTTGAGCAGGCACAGACCAACTTCGGACGTGAAAAGGCTCTCTACGACAAGCAGTTGGTGAGTGCTGAGGAATATGACCAAGTGCGTCAGGCCCTGGATCAGGCAAAGGAGGAAAAAGAAGCAGCTGAGGAGGCTCTGGAGGTTGTCAGGGACGGAGTGTCAAAGCGCAACGCCACGGCCAGCTCGACGCTGATCCGCTCGACAATCACAGGGTTGATCCTCGATGTTCCGGTCAAAGTCGGTAACTCGGTGATCCAGAGCAACACATTCAACGACGGAACAACCATAGCCACGGTGGCCGATATGAACGACCTCATATTCAAGGGCAATCTGGATGAGACAGAGGTCGGCAAGGTCGATGAAGGCACGATGATGAGAATCACCATCGGAGCGGTGCAGGGCGTGGAAATGGACGCTGTCCTTGAATATATTTCCCCGAAGGCCGTGCAGAACAACGGTGCTAACCAGTTCGAGATCAAGGCCAGGGTAAGCCAGTTGGACAGCGTGAAGATCCGTTCAGGCTACAGCGCGAACGCCGAGATCACTTTGGAGCACGCCGACTCAGTTTTGGCAGTGCCTGAGGCGGCAATCTCATTTGAGAAGGATTCCACGTTCGTCTATCTTGCCGAGGGTGACGGACAGTATAAACGCCAGCCTGTCACCACAGGGCTGAGCGACGGGGTCAAGATAGAGGTGAAGAGCGGACTGGGCAAGGATCAGAAAGTCCGTGGTAATCAGATATTCACAGACAAGAAATAGCGCTATGAAAAGAATATGTTCATTGATTATTTTTGGTCTGCTGACGGTGGGGCTTTCCGCGCAGGATGGCAGGCTGTGGACGCTTCAGGACTGCATAGCGCACGCTCTTGAGAACAACATTTCCCTCAAACAGCAGGAGATTCAGGTCAAGCAGCAGGAAATTCAATTGAACACATCCAGGAACAGCAGGTTGCCGGGTGTGAGCGCAAGCGCAAGCGAGAACTTCTCGTTCGGACGAGGATTGACTGCTGACAACACCTATTCAAACACCAACACTACCAGTACGGGAGTCAGCCTCGGAGCTTCAGTGCCCGTGTTCCAAGGACTCAGGATCAACAACTCGATTAAACATGACGAACTGAACCTCAAGGCCGTGACGGCTGATTTTCAGAAGGCTCGCGAAGATGTCAGTGTCGCCGTGGCGCAGGCTTATGTGCAGATTCTCTACAATATGGAGCTTCTGGATGTGGCCAGGAATCAGGTCAGCATTGATTCGCTTCAGGTCGAGAGACTCTCGGCGATGGAGCTGAGCGGCAAGGCCAGCAAGGTTCAGGTGGCTCAGCAGAAAGCAGCGCTGGGACAGAGCCGACTGTCTGAGACTCAGGCCGCCAACAGTTTACGATTGTCGCTGTTGGATCTGAGCCAGTTGTTGGAGTTACCGAATCCTGAAGGATTCTCTATCGTCCGCCCTTCTGTTTCGGTTGACGGGCTGCTTCTGAGCAATCCGGAGGACATCTATGCGCAGGCAGTGGCCTGCAAGCCGTCAATCCAGGCGGAGCAGTTCAGGCTGGATGCCACAGAATATTCCATCAGGAACGCAAAGGGGGCCCGTCTGCCATCTCTTATGGCCAGCGGTGGTCTGGGAACCAATTACTACACGATGAGCAGTCATTCCAGCGATCCGTTCGCAGACCAGATCAAGAACAATTTCAGCCAATATCTTGGTCTTAGCCTGAGCATTCCGATTTTCTCGGGATTCCAGACCAGAAACCAGATCCGTTCCGCCGAGCTTTCGAGGACGAACCAGATGTTGCAGTTGGAAAACAGCAAGAAAAGCCTCTACAAGGAGATCCAGCAGGCGTATTACAACGCTGTGGCGGCTCATGAGAAATTCCGGTCAAGTCTGGACGCTGACGCCAGCGCGAAGGAGTCGTACGAGCTTGTGCTTGCGAAGTACGAGAACGGCAAGGCCAACATCACTGAGTTCAACGAGGCTCGGGACAGTTTCCTGGAATCAGAATCCAATCTGGCCCGCGCCCGCTACGAGTTCCTGTTCTCGGCCAAGTTGCTGGACTTCTACAGGGGACAGAAACTGATTTTTTAAGCTTTCGTGCGTAAATCATGCTCATCTGCGCACTGGACTTGAACATACCCGGCACTCGTGCGTAAATCAGATTTATCCACGCACCACTTATCCGTAAACCACCTTCAGTGCGTAAGGCTGATTCTTTCACGCACAGAAGGTTCTTTAGACAGGACCGGTGCGTGAGCGGCAAGGTTACGCGCACAAAGACTTTCAAACAAACGGATCCGGTTCCGGAGCGTTCTTGTCGTAAGAAAGGATGGTGGCGTTGCCGGAAAGAATGTCGTACCCGTGTTCGGCAAGGCTTTGCAGCTCGAACTCTCCGGGATAGACCTCAACGGGGGCGATGAACTCCACCCTCTTGCGGATTCCGCTCACGATGTCCCGCCCATAGGCTCCCCCTCCGGTCAGCAGGATTACATCCACTTTCCCACAGACATCAGCGGCCTCCGAAGCGATATACTTGGCGATGTTGAGAACAAAGGCCTCCATCCAGACCTTTGCCCGGACATCACCATCCTCTCCCCTGCGGACAATCTCCTTGAGGTCATTCGTCCCGAAGAACGCCACGGCTCCGCCCTTGCCCATCAGTTTCTTCTTTATCTCCGCTTTGGAATATTCACCGCTGTAGCAGAGGTCAACCAATTGGAAACCAGGACAAGAGCCGACTCTCTCCGGGGTGAACGGTCCGTCTCCTCCGACTCCGTTGTTGGAATCAATCACCTTTCCGTTCCTGTGAAGAGTGACGGTGATCCCGCCGCCGATATGGGCGACAATGGCGGTGATGTCATTCTGGATATACCCGTGATCTTTCAGATAGCGCCTGACGACAGCCCTTGAGTTGAGCGCATGAAAGAACGGTCTGCGCTGGAATTCCGGCAAACCTCCCACACGGCACTCCGGCAGCATCTCATCAGCCATAGGCGGGTCGGCAATGTACGCCCGGCAGACTCCGAAAGGCATCTCAACTCCTCTGGCAACGTTCTTTTCTGTTATCTCTTTCGCCAGATCGTCAGCGATGATCGCGCTCAGGTTGCAGGCGTGCCTCCCGTACTTGCAGCTCCGCAGCACCTCCCGCATGTCCTCGTTCACTGAATATATTCCCGTGACCACCGGATAGAAGAGTCCGCCACGCGCCATCACGATGTCGATGTCCTGTGCGTGGATCCCCTTGCCGCGCATGAATATTCTTACATCATCCCGCCGCAGCGTGTCCTGTTCCATCACATCCTTGAACCCGGCCAAATCCTCCGCCTTGTGCGCAAGATTCTCCTCGAACGCAAGTTCCCCGTCCACAAAGTACCCGATCTTCGTCGATGTCGATCCCGTGTCGATCGCCAGCAACCGCCCTTTTTGATTTGTCATGTCAGTTTCGTTTTCTTGGCAGGCATCCCTCACATGTCCCACGAACCGCAAACACGCGACAGGAGAACCTTTCCCACTTCAAATTTATCCGACACTTTCAACATCACGAAAAATAAGTGGTTATTCCCAGTCAATTACCGCCAACCCCGGAAATTCGTTGTGAAATCATGAATATGTTGGTGAAACTCCACCAATCAACCGATTCTTTAGCGGTCACGAAACGCATCGGCCCCCCCCTAAAAGACCTTCGATGTCATGAATTGGAAGATTATCTCAACTCTGCCTCAATGCCTCGATTCGCTCAAGAGACGATCCCGTGGCAATCCCGATCTGCTCAACCGGGATGCCTAACGACAGCAAAGACTTGGCGACTTTCTCTATACCTTTCTCTATACCTTTCTCTATACCTTTCTCTATACCCTTCTCTATACCTTTCTCTATACCCTTCTCGACGCCTTCCGCCGTGCCCTGTTCGACACCGGCCTCAAAGCCCTTTCGATAGCCCTGCTGTCTGGCTCCCTCTATGTACGGGCGCATCTCTTTCTCTGTCATCATATCGCTGAAATAGTTGTCAATCTCCTTGTCGTCAAGACCGCTGACACGCATCGCCCGTTCCAACCTCACAAACTCAGCGTCTTCCTCCGACCTCGACTTCGCAAACATAGCGAAATTTCTGAATATCCGGCACCATGCCGCAACCGGACTGTCATATTCATCAGCCTTTCAATCAGCGACTTTCAGGAATATGGCCCCTTGGTTAATGGTAGTTTGGTCATCGGCATTCCGCCTGACGGCACTGTTTCTCTCTGTAGTCTCCATAGTTGAAGTGGTGATGATGAATGTTATTTGGTCACTGGATCCCTTACGGAACCCGCCCGCAATATCGGAATTGTAAACGTAAAAAACGAAAAGAAACACATGCAATTCATAAAAAACAGAAATTTCTTGATGATACCCCCGAAGATACCACTCCATGAGGCACACAATCTACGCTCAGAGCTCCCTGCAAGGCGCTCAACCCGACAACCCGCCTCGGTAATCCGAACAAGTTGATCCAGATTTCAGTGCGCATTGTATTAGAAAACCACAAGTCATCCCACTTCTGATTCGTGGACATAACTGATAGTGACACCCCTCAAGTCCGGCCACCACTTGAAGGCATCGCCATTGGCCTTTATGAACTCAAGATCCCTCAGGCAACGCATTGGGTCATTTTCGTTCCCCAAGAGTGTTCCGCAACACTCTTGAGAGACATTTCAGCCCGAAAACGTTGCCCAAGCGCCCCTACCCGAAAAATCACTGAGAAATTTAGACTCTTGACATCACCAAGGCACCGCCATCCCTCGTTTCGGAGAATCGGCGGTGCCTTGTCGAATTTACAGCACATTAAAATCATTCAGACATACGTGTCGACTCTTGTCAATCATCACAGTATGCCCCAAATTTTATCTGCTCTGGGTAAAATGATCGGAACCACGCAAAACGCTTGTCTGTCCTTACGACCTCCATCAAGGCTTCACTGACTTGATCAGCCGTCAAAGGATGATAATGCCATCCATAATCTGGATTCTTGTTTATCGCCTCGGCAATCTCCTCGGCTGTCATCCATCCCCCTTCACCATGAAGAATCATGCCCCCGCTACGCCGCAAAGCCGTCTTTCTATTTTCAACCAAGACGTCATAAGCCGCTTGCTGGGTAAATGTGTGAAATAATTTCATATAACTTGACTAAAAATCATAACCTTTGATGTTGTCCTTGTAGGCGCTCCATTTCTCCTTGTAGGCCTCCACTGATGCCCTTGGAACCCAGATATTAACTTCCGAATTACTGCCCTTGAAGATATCCGTATATGGACTAATACTAATAAAGGGAGGTATTTGTGCCCTTAAATATATATTTGCTAACACTAAACAA